>ONZW01000244.1_pt1 | contig 48632 bp, 37 predicted proteins | sample 1671071 | NCBI WGS metagenome assembly ONZW01 (sample SAMN06348119, study PRJEB24527) | human gut metagenome | biome: human gut; feature: ankylosing spondylitis patient; material: feces | host: Homo sapiens | place: China | collected 2015-10
ACAAGGGCCGCTGGCACGTGTTCTACCAGCTGCACCCCTACGGCACCCAGTGGGGTCCGATGCACTGGGGCCACGTCTCCTCCACCGACATGCTCAACTGGAAGCGTGAGCCGATCATGTTCGCCCCGACTCTCGAAGAGGAAAAGGACGGCGTGTTCTCCGGTTCCGCAGTGATCGGCGATGACGGCGAGCTCAAGTTCTACTACACCGGCCACCGCTGGGCCAACGGCATCGACAACACCGGCGGCGACTGGCAGGTGCAGATGATCGCCGAACCAGACAACGACGAGCTGACCAGCGCCACCAAGCGCGGCATGATCATCGATTGCCCGCTCGATAAGGTCGACCACCACTACCGTGACCCGAAGGTGTGGAAGACCGGAGACAAGTGGTACATGACCTTCGGTGTCTCCTCCGCAGAAAAGCGCGGCCAGATGTGGCTGTTCTCCTCCGATGACATGGTTCGTTGGACCTACGAGCGTGTGCTGTTCGAACACCCGGATCCGAACGTCTTCATGCTTGAATGCCCGGACTTCTTCCCGATCAAGGACGCCGAGGGCAATGAGAAGTGGGTCATCGGCTTCTCCGCCATGGGCGCAAAGGCCTCCGGTTTCATGAACCGCAACGTTTCCAACGCCGGCTACATGATCGGCACGTGGACCCCGGGCGAGGCGTTCCAGCCGGAAACCGAGTTCCGTCTGTGGGATTGCGGCCACAACTATTACGCTCCGCAGTCCTTCAACGATGGCGAGCGCCAGATCGTATACGGCTGGATGAGCCCGTTCGTTGAGCCGATTCCGATGCAGGATGACGGCTGGTGCGGCAACCTGACCCTTCCGCGTGAGATCACCCTGGGCGCCGACGGCGATCTGCACACCGCTCCGGTTGTCGAAATGGAGGGCTTGCGCGAAAACACCACCGATTTCGGTGCGATCTCGCTGGACGTCAATGGCGAGCAGACCATTGCTGACGATGCCGAAGCCGTGGAAATCGAAATGACCATCGATCTCAACGCCTCCACTGCGGAACGCGCCGGTCTGAAGATTCATGCGACCGAAGATGGCGCTTACACGTATGTGGCGTTCGACGATCAGATCGGTCGTGTGGTGATCGACCGTCAGGCCGCAGCCCAGGGTGATCGTGGCTACCGTACCGCGCCGCTTTCCGCCGAAGAACTGGCTTCCGGCGAGCTCAAGCTGCGCGTGTTCGTGGATCGCGGCTGCGTGGAAGTGTATGTGAACGACGGCCGTCAGGCCATGAGCTCCTTCAGCTACGCTTCCGAAGGCCCACGAGCCATCAAACTTGTTGCCGAATCCGGCACGCTTGAGGTCAAGTCCTTGAAGCTCCACACCATGAAGTCCATCGGACTGGAGTGAAGCTGATCCAGGGCAGTAGCAAGGGGTAAATAGTAAGGTGGGTTCCGTGTCAGGCAAGATGCGGAACCCACCTTGCGTTATGCCGCAAGTTGTGACTTACGTGTTGGTTTGAAGAACGATTTTCGTTTCAGAACGTGGTTTAGGGAGTGCTTTATACTAACACCCCGGTAATGAACTTTTCTGACCGGAACGCGGGCAGGCTCCTCACCTTACTGATTTCTCGCCACCGGTCACGTGCGCGCCCACTATGGCGCAGAAAGCAAGGTGAACGATGGCGGTTTCGCACGTTCAACGCAGGGATTCGGCAACAGGATCCATACCCTCAAACACGAGTTCGCACATGGGTTCGGGCATGGCTGCGAACACGAATTCAAAAGCCGGCATTGTCGCAAAACTTCTCGAAGCTTTGTCCGCCTTTGCTCACGTTTGCAAACGCCGTATTCCCACGGTTATTGCAGTAGTGCTGTTGCTGGCGGTATGGGAGGCGTGGGTCCGCATCGGCAATGTGCCCAGCACCATGATCGCCGCGCCAAGCGAAATCGCACAGGCCACCGTCGAAACTTGGTCGACGTTATGGCCCGCCACCCAAGTTACTCTGCTTGAAGGCACCGTCGGTTTTCTGTTCGCCGTACTGTTCGGCATTCTTATCGGCATATTGCTGTACTGCTCGCGCATTGCGAACGCCGCATTGTTCCCGTTGCTTTCGGCCGCGCAGACCATGCCGTTGATTTCCATCGCTCCCCTGTTCTTGATTTGGTTCGGTTTTGAAATTTCCGGAAAAATCGTGATCGTAACAGTATTCGGCTTGTTCCCGATTGCAGTGCAGACGATTCGCGGTCTTGAAGCGGTCCCCCAGTTTTATTCGGATGTTGCGCTGACTTGTGGCGCCACGAAAACGTGGACACTGTGGCATGTGAAGCTGCGTGTGGCCGCTCGTCAGATTTATGGCGGCATCCGCGTTTCCGGCGCATACATTTTCGCCACTGCCGCCACCGCAGAATATTTGGGCGCGCGCAAAGGTCTTGGCATTTGGCTACAGGCCGCCTACAACTCGTTCCGCACACCGCTGATCTTCTCGGCGACGCTGGTCATCATCGCCATCACCGGCGTTCTGATGTGCCTGGTGAACCTCAGCGAACGCGTCCTGCTCGGCCCAGCTGATGCCGACGCCGATCCCGATGCAGACCAGTAAGTCAAACACGCCAAACATCATCGGCCTTCTGCAAACGCAGCATTCGCAGCATTCGCCACTCCGCATTGCATGTCGGTCACGCTGCCTACGTATAATAAAACCCGCTGTTAAGCCAATGTGTGGCAAACCGGCAATATTCCACGCCTTTCACTAGGCACCGTAAGGAATGTCGGGGGCATTGGACGAGCGGGGGCCTGAGGCCCTTCGTATCGTTTTCTGCCCGAACTCCGCTCGCAGCATATCCCTAGAAAACGATAGAGAATACAGATTCAAGGGAAATCGCTTTATGAGCATCTTCAGCAGGCATGACGCCACCGCACGTACTCACATCGCAAGCACAATAATCGCACTCTTCAGCGCAATCGCCATGTTGTTCAGCGTTACCGCATGCGGACAAAGCAACGATTCCGCAACAAGCACAGCATCTGGCAGCAGCGATCTGACCAAAGTGACCTTCATGCTGTCCTGGGCGCCCGACACCAATCATATCGGCGTATATGTGGCGAAAAACAAGGGTTATTTCAAAGAGGCAGGTCTTGACGTTGATATCGTGGCCGTGGCACAGGCCGGTGCCGAACAGGCCGTAAACAACGGCGTGGCCGACTTCGCATTGTCGAATCTCACCAACGTAAGCACGTACGCTGTTAAGGGCGCAACCATCAAGCAGGTGCTGCAGGTACAGCAGAAGCCAAGCGCCATCTGGTGTTCGCTCGCTTCCAACACTGAAATCAAATCCCCGAAGGATTTCGACGGCAAGACTTTCGCCACGTTCGGATCCAACGAATCCGATGCGGTGATCCGTCGCATGATTCAGTCGGACGGAGGTAAGGGCGAATTCGACAAGGTGACCGTCGGCACGTCCACGTTCCAAACGCTGTCCAGCAACAAGGCTGATTTCGGTGGTTTCTATGCCACTTGGGAGGGTGTGCAGGCCGACATGTACGGTCCGAAGCTCAACTGCTTTACCGAACCGGATTACGGCGTTCCCGGCAATGCCGACACCATTGGCGTGATCACCAGCGACAAGACGATTTCCAACAATCCCGAACTGGTGAAGAAGTTCGTACAAGCCACCAAGAAGGGCTACGAGTACGCATATTCGAATCCTGACGATGCAGCGAAGATCCTTGTGAAGGAAGCTCCCGACGCGAATCTCAAGCTTGATTTCGTCAAGAAAAGCATGAAAACCATTGTGGACGGTCAGTATTGGGGCGATCCCGCCAAGATCAAGGATGGTTCGTTCACGTTCGGTACGAACGACGTTGAAGGCGCCCAGCAGTATTTTGACTTCCTCGCTCAGGAAGACGCCTACACCGATTCGCATGACAAGGTGGTGCACGACGCTCCGCAAGCCAAGGATCTCGCCACCGACGAATTCCTGAAATAATCGGGTTTGAACGAGTAGGTTTGTAACTCGTTTAGGTGCGAATAATCGAAAATATTGGAATACGGCATCCTGCATTTTTATTTCATGCCCAACACTGCTTGCTCAGTTCGGGTTGAACATGGTTTGTGGGATGCCGCACCATTATGCGTTGCATTTGGCTTCATTGCACGAGTTTGATTAAATACAAATATGACACGACTGATTCTTGATGTGGACACCGGTATCGACGATGCACTGGCGTTGGCATACCTTGCGACGTTCGACACTGTTGACGTGCTTGGCGTGATCGGCACGTACGGCAATGTTTCCGTCGACACTGCGGTTCGCAATACTTCGTATGTGCTGGAACGGTTGGGGCTTCGGCACATTCCAGTGATACGTGGATCGTCGCATCCTTCATGGGCTCGGTGTTTCATTCCGGATGCAGGTTGTGCGCAGTTTCACGGCACGGACGGATTGGGAGGATTCGGCCCGGCTTGCGATAGTTCGTCTTCGGATACTGCTTTTTCAGATATTTTTTCGGATAATTCCGGTTCTGATACTGTTTTTTCTCGTGATTATCGTAGTCTGATTTCCGTTGGCGGATATGCGTTGGATGATGTTCATGCGAATCCTGCGGTTGATTCGTTTGAATTGTCGCTTACTACGGATTCGGCTTCTTTTATTCATGTTGATGATTCTTCCGCCGACTCGGTTTCCGAAGGCGTGCAGTTCATTATTGATCAGGTTCGCGCTTATGGTTTCGACGTCACTGTGGTTGCGACCGGTCCGCTGACCGATATTGATGCTGCGATCGCGGCCGCACCGGATATTGCCGGCAAACTCAAACTGGTGATGATGGGCGGCACGTTGACGCAGGAAGGCAACTGTTGGGATCTGACTGCGGAAACGAACATCATTCAGGATCCGGAAGCCGCAGATCGCGTGTTCCATTCCGGTGCCGACATCACCATGGTCGGCTTGGACGTAACGCATCAATGCCTGATGGGTTCCGATGCGACCCGTGCTTGGCGCGAAGCAGCGAATGCTGACACACTTACCAGCTCGACCGCATCCCAAGTCGCTGATTCACTTGATGGTTCAGCTGGTAGTTCAAATGCAGCTTCAGCTCGAACCTCGAGTGTGGCTGCAAGCCCATCTGCTTCCGATGTGCGCGTATTCCTCGCCGACATGGCTGATTTTTCCATTGCCGCAAACCTCAAGGCCGACGCGCGACTGTTTTCACAGGGCATGCCATTACATGATCCGCTGGCCGCCGCCGTTGCCGTGGACCCGTCGCTGGTGACCTGTATCGACCTACCAATGAAAGTCGAACTCGAAACCGGCGATTTCCACGGCACCCGAGGCCGAACCATCGGCGATCCCGCCGGACTGATCGACTCCAACGCACCCCGCATCCACGTAGCCTTCCAAGTCGACTCCTCCCGTTTCGTCCCCACCTTCACCACCCGAATCAGCACGTTGTAGCAAACAAAACGGGGAGAACATTATGTTCTCCCCGCAGTTAACCTAATCAACTCAGCAAAAACTACTTTTTGACGCCGCCGAAACGACGGTCGCGGTGAATGTAGTGGTCGATCGAACGCCATAGCACGTCTCGACCGCAATCGGGGAACAGTTCCGACACGAAATCAAGTTCGGCATATGCCGCTTCCCACGGCAGGAAGTTCGACGTGCGCTGTTCGCCGGAAGTACGAATCACCAAATCGCAATCAGGAATATCAGGATTGTACAGGTGTTCGGAAATCATTTTTTCCGTTACGCGATCGCCGGAGATCTTGCCGTCACGCACTTCCTTTGCGATTGCCGCGCAAGCATCCGCGATTTCGGCACGTCCGCCGTAATTCAGGCAGAACACCACGTCGATGGTCGTGTTGTTTTTGGTACGTTCCTGTGCTTTTTCCAATTCGTCGATAACGGATTTCCATAGTTTCGGACGTCGGCCGGACCAGCGCACGCGCACGCCCCACGCGTTCATCTGCTCCACACGACGGTGGATGATATCACGCGAGAAGCCCATCAGGAAGCGCACTTCCTGCGGGGAACGCTTCCAGTTCTCCGTGGAGAACGTATACAGCGACAGGTAACGCACACCGGCTTCGATGGCACCTGCGATGGTGTCGAACACCACCGGTTCGGCAGCCTGATGCCCGTCGGTGCGAATCAGCCCACGCTGCTGCGCCCAACGACCATTACCGTCCATGATCACGCCGATATGGCGCGGAACCTTGTTCTTCGGAAAATCAGGAATAATCGACGGGTCAGAAAATGGTGCCGCCGGAATGTCAAGGGACTTGTAATCCACGTTCTCAAAAGCCATACCCGCTAATCTAGCAAGCGCATGGAACGAATCGGACGTTCCAAATAGTATTCACCCCATTTTTCTACCATTTGTCGGGTTTCCGGAAGCAACGCCGTGCCGTCCAGCTCTCCCCAATCGCCGTCTACAAGCGCCTGCAACTGGCAGATCGCATTCCACGAAACATCAAACGATTCACGAATATGATCGGTCAAACACATCAGGCCACCCGCAGAAATCGAAAAGAACCATGGACGATCAGCAGAAATCGGCTCCCCGCACACCACGCAGGCACGCAAACGTGGCGTCCAACCAGCGATCGCAAGAGCACGCATCACGTAGGAATCGCCAATCGCAGCAGCCTCATGCGCATGCTTGGAAAGGGCATTCAACGCTCCCAGCACCAGCCGATACTGTGCCACGGAACGCTCCTGCTCCGTCACTACCAGCTTGTCAGCGGTTTCGCAAATCACATTCGCTGCGGTATACGCCTTGAAATCGGTGCAGATGCCTCTCGCATACGCCGACACCGACTCGGCTTGGGAAATCACATCAAGCGAACGCCCTTCCGCAATAAGCAACGAGACGCGCATGAAAGGCTCCAAACGACCTCCGAAACGCGATTTGGTTCGACGCACACCTTTGGCGACGGCGCGGATTTTGCCATGGTCACGTGTCAGCAAAGTGACGATACGATCAGCTTCGCCAAGTTTGACGGTACGCAAGACCACACCCTCGTCCTGATACAACGGCATTCATACACCTCCTTCGCCTCGACTCGTTTTCTTAACTGAACTATCTATACTTTCCGCACGTTCTCGCGCCAGCCGCACTCTCCCGCGATATCAGTAAATAAACAATCCCCAGAACGCGAACACCAACAGCACATACAGCATGGTGACCGCCGTGATCCAAAACATCACACGGCCGAACCTCGTCGACGCGAGCACCGGCTGGCGGCCACTCACAATCGCGCCTATAGCCCCCTTACGCGGTGGCCATTGTGCAAGACCACGATTCGTCGCCTCCTCGATAAGACGCACGAACACGCGAGACCACGCCCACACCACAACAACACACACCATTTGAATAACCGGCCAACTCCAATACATCATGCCCGGATCCTCGGCGGGAGCGCCACCCCACGCTAGCTTGACCACGCCCATAACCACTTCGCCCAATCCTGCACCAAACAGCACAAAAGTGGCCATGGTGGCAACGGCAAGCGTAATCAACGCATTTTTGAACACAGGTCTCAGCCCCAACACATATCGGCGTCGATGCGCATGCGCCCAAATCTTACGTACGAGCACAATCAGCCACAGCACGGCGATCACCAGCAGCAACAGCACCATGCTGGCATGCAACACCACCAGATAGATGGTCAGCCCGCTGTTCGCTTGCAATTCCAACGGCACCGCAATCGACTGATACAAGTTGGTACCGGCCACACGCTCGCTGGTCTGCTGCAGTCCCCGCGTGATGCCGACAGCCCAACTGATTACATCATCCACGTAGGCGTCGGCGAACGGAGTGCCGCTGTTGGATTCGTCGCCGAGTCGGAGCACATGGTTGGCGATGGGGTATGTGCGCACGGTCACGTCCCAATTGCCCGCCTTATGCGCCATGTCGATGATTTTCTCCGTACCTTCCACCTGCGCGGTCATCACGTCTTTGGTGCCGTATGCCACAAGCGTGGGAATGGAATAGGCTTGGGGATTCAACGTGTCGAGGTCGAGATTGGTCAGGCCGAACAATTCCGCATCGATGTTGAACGCGCGGCGCACAATGGACTGGTATCCATCATGCGCTCCGACCAGCGCGAAATCCTGTGCGGCAAGGAATCCCAACGAATGTCGCGGCGAATACACCATTGGGCTCAGCAACACCTGGAATGCCACGTCAGGGTCTTGATCAAGCAGATATGAGGAAATCCAGGTGCTTTCGGAAGTCGCGTAAATGCCGACATTCGAAGCGTCAACGTTGTCGAGATCACGCAACATGTTGATGGCCTGATCGTAAATGGCCGCGGAGCCCGGGTAATCACGGGTCGCATCGTTGGTGGACCATACCGGCTTGTCGAGCACGGCCGTCACGAAGCCTGCGGATGAGAGATCGGTGGCCATGTCTCCAAATGAGTTGTCACAGGTGCCATATCCGGCACCATGCATGAACACCACGCCGGGCCGATTGTTTCCCGCGTCTTTCGGCTCTCGAATCAGCACTTTGACCTGTTGTATTTCACCGGTTGACGGCTGTTTCGCCTCAATGGTGACATATCGTTGCGTCACTTCGTAATCGCCTCGTTTGGCAAGGGTTTTGCCGGAAGGATTATCGAAGGTCACTGCCGTGTCGGATGATAACGTTTCGATGGTTTGACCGGTTGGCTCGTACTTCCATGACGATGCCGTCAAATTGGATACCGACACCAGAATGCCCAGCAGGATGATGAAGATAGGCAGACTGACCATCAGCCGTCTGCCCCTCGTCCACTGACTGGATTGGCTCTCCGCGCTGGACATGACTGACTGACGTTCCTGATCTGACACGCCGTTCATTGTACCGACTCCAGCTGAAATGGCAATCGACAACCAGCAAAACCAGCTGGCGGCCGATCACAATCTGCAATCGACCGCCAGCGGTCAGCGAAATCAACAATTACCTTGCGCCACCGGCACCACCACCGGTCCTGTGGCGTTGACGGGCACCTGTCCGTCCGCTTCCATCTGCGCGGCGATCTCCTGCGCTTTGACCAGCAGCGTTTCCACAATCTGGTCTTCCGGCACGGTTTGAATGACTTTGCCCTTGATGAAAATCTGTCCCTTGCCGTTGCCGGATGCCACACCCAAATCGGCTTCACGGGCCTCGCCCGGACCGTTGACGATGCAGCCCATAACAGCCACGCGAATCGGCGCGGTCACATCCTTTAAACCTTCGGTCACCGCATTGGCCAACTGAATCACATCAACCTGGGAACGACCGCAGCTCGGGCAGGAGATAATGTCGAACTTGCGCGGACGCAATCCCATGTATTCCAGCAGCTTGCACCCGACTTTCACTTCTTCGACGGGCGGTGCCGACAGCGAAACGCGAATCGTGTCTCCAATGCCTTCAGCCAGCAGCGCACCGAATGCCAAACAGCTTTTGATGGTGCCCTGCCATGCCGGTCCAGCTTCGGTGACACCAAGATGCAACGGCCAATCACCCTTGGAAGCGAGCAGACGATACGTTTCCACCATGGTGATCACATCATGATGCTTGACGGAAATCTTGAAATCATGGAAGCCGACGTCTTCGAACATGCGCGCTTCCTTCATGGCGGACGCAACCAGTGCCTCCGGCGTCGGACCGCCATATTTCGCATACAGTTCCTTATCGAGCGAGCCCGCGTTCACGCCGATGCGCAACGAAATGCCCGCGTCCGTGGCGGCTTTGCAAATGGAAGGGCCAACCTCGTCGAATTTGCGGATGTTGCCGGGGTTCACACGCACCGCAGCGCAGCCCGCGTCAATGGCCTGGAACACGTATTTGCTTTGGAAATGAATATCGGCGATGACCGGAATCGGTGATTTCCTTACGATTTCCGGCAATGCGTCGGCATCATCCTGGCTTGGTACGGCCACGCGCACGATATCGCAGCCGGCTGCGGTCAGTTCCGCGATCTGCTGCAATGTCGCGGGAACATTGGCTGTCAGCGTATTGGTCATGGATTGCACCGAGATTGGCGCTCCCCCACCGACTGGAACGGGACCGACCATAATACGGTGCGATTTGCGGCGCGGATGCAGCGGGCTTTCACTAATGGCTGCCTCACCGGTTTTACGGAACGGCTTTTCGATTTCTGGCATACGTCAAATCCTTGCAATAACAAGGCTCCCGACTTAGGGAGCCTTGCGTCACTTACGTTTCGTCTGTTTGTTTTGTTTCGTTTTCCGTTACTTGTTTATCAGGTCGTCGGCTCGACGACGGGCTTCCAGCTCGAGTTGGCTCATTTCCTCCACGGAAGCGAATAGCGGATTGCCGCGCAGTTCCGCATCCATTTCGTCCAACACTTCCTTGACGGTATCGACGATGCCGAGATATGGCAAGCGATGTTCGAGGAAGGCGTGAACGGCCTGTTCGTTGGCAGCATTCAGCACGGCCGTATGCTTTTCGGAAGCTTCCAAGCAATGTCGAGCCAAGCTCACTGCGGGGAATGCCTCATCGTCAAGCGGTTCGAACGTCCACATGGCGGCTTTCGTCCAATCACAGGCCGCTGCGATGTTGCCAAGTCGTTCGGGAGCCGATAGGCCAAGCGCGATCGGCAGACGCATATCAGGCGGTGAAGCCTGTGCGATGGTGGCGCCATCGCGGAATTCCACCATGGAATGCACGATGGATTGCGGGTGCACGGTCACGTCGATACGGCTCGGAGGCACGTCGAACAGACGGCTCGCTTCGATGACTTCAAGCCCCTTGTTCATCAACGTGGACGAGTTGATGGTCACCACCGGACCCATATTCCAAGTAGGGTGGTTCAACGCCTGTTCAGGCGTGATGTCGGTCATCTGCTCGCGTTTCCAACCGCGGAACGGACCTCCGGAAGCGGTGACCACGAGTTTCGACACTTCACCGTGCGTGCCCGAACGCAACGATTGCCAGATGGCGGAATGTTCGGAATCAACCGGATTGATCTGCTGCGCACGAACCTGTGCGTCGAACAGCAGATGACCGCCGGCCACAACGGATTCCTTGTTGGCGAGCGCCAGCTGCGATCCTGCCTGCAGTGCCGCAATCGAAGGTTCAAGGCCGATGGATCCGGTAATGCCGTTCAACACCACGTCGGCACCGGATCCGGCCATGGCGATTACCGCTTCCGGCCCGGCCATGATTTCCACATGGCTTGCGCCGGCTTGGTTTAGCGCATCTTGGAGCGCATGGACCGCGTTTGTGTTGAAGATGGCGACTTTCGAAACGTGAAATTGGACCGCCTGTTGGGCCAGAAGTTCCACGTGGGAGCCGCCTGCCGCAAGTCCGACCACGTTGAAACGGTCGAGATGGCGGGAGATGACGTCAAGTCCTTGGGTGCCGATGGATCCGGTGGATCCCAGAATGACTACGGTTGAGGTTTGCATGGGTTATGCGTGTGCTCCGTATTTGTTTTGGATTATTCGTGTGAACGCGAAAACAGGCTGACGGTCACGTCAGCCTGTTCAGTGCGATTGCCTATTCAAAAGAGGGGAACGACAGGTCGGGAATATCGACATCCAGATTGCTGTTGGATGCTTCGAACATCGGATTGGTTGCCGGCTTGGTTTCGTTCTTCTTCTCTTCCTCTGCCGGTTTCGCCGGTTCAACGGGAGTTGCCGTTGTCGAGTGATCTGCGGAGGTTGCTGGTTCCAGCGTGAAGGAGGGTGGGACGGTCGGCAAGGTTCCGAGATTAATCGAGTCGGTATTGACCTGCGGAAGGTTCGGCGTCGACAGGCTTGGCATGCGCGGGGTGAACGTGTCTTCGACCGGACCGGGAGCGTCGATGTTCTGGGCCATCTGCGCCAAGGCAGCCAACGAAGAATCGGGAGCGATGGTGATGCCGTGAGATTCTTCCGGCTGATGTGCGACCGAAGTGTCTGGAATCACAGGAGCCGCAGGCGCGGCCGGAGCGTCATAGCTCGGCGCGCCATCATCAGAAAGCGGATTGAACGCTTCGGTTTCCGTTCCTGCGGAAGATGGCTCCTCGTCAACCGCATTGGACGCTTTGAACAGGTGTGCCAACGACTGTTCCGGAGCCGCTGGAGCAACCGGAGCGGCCTGAGGTTCCGGCGTTACAGGAGCTGCCGGAGTTACCGGAGCCGACGGGGTGCTGATGGTTGGCTGGAACACAGGCGGAACCACGGGAGCATACGTCGGCGCAGCGGTTTGAGTGGCCGGAATGCTCACCGGGGACGTTGCAGGCGTGGTGAAAATCTCACGTTCCGCCTTATTCAAAGCGTCGAAGGAGTCAGTGCTGTTTTGAACCTGAGCGGGCTGCGCAATAGGTTCTGCGGAAACGGCTGGAACGGCGAATAACGGCGAGACCACCTGCGTCTCTTGGGATGCCAGACTGGTTGCGGACGGATTGGCTGCGGTCATCGCGCTTTCGGAGGGCTCGCCCACGAAGTCGGCCACACGAGCATAGGATTCGAGTCTGGTCAGCAGCTGCACGCATTCGTTCAGGTAATAATCCACCTGACGCTCGTCATAGCCACGCTTGCCCTTGCGCTGGGTGAAGATCACATTCGCCACGGTCTGGGAGTTCAGATCGACAAGTTTCTTGGCATCGTCTTCCGACACTTCCTCAACGCCGAGCTCGCCAGCGGCCTTCGTCAGGCACTGATCGACGATGCGATCCACTTGCTTGCGGTCATAGCTCGGTTCCTTGCCTTCTCCTGGCTTGAAACGTTCGCCGTGCTCACGTTTGGAATGGGCGTCAAGCTGGCGGAACAGACTTTCGGTCTGCGCTTTCCACGCCACACGACCGTGCTGCGAAATCTCCCATGTGGTCTGCTTGTCCACCACGGCGCGCTCCAAACGAGCAAGGGCCGCGTCCACTTGGGCGATCACATAGCCGCCTTTGACCAAATCGAAAGAAACATTCTGAATATCATGCTGGGTGAGTTGCGCTCCCTCACCTTCGTACAGCATGTGCGCACGCTCAAGAAAAGCGTCCACCTGTTCGGAATCATACCCCCACTTGCGCTTTGAAGTACGAGCGATCCCCGATGCGTTCCTCTCGGATTCAGGTTCCTGCGCCATTGGCTATCGACCTCCTACTGCACTACTCAACGTCCTTACTCTACGTGATTGATTCGACGCTTTTGGCTTTCTTGTGGAAAATTCAGCGAATCGACACTCAAATCACACCATTTTTCACGCATTTACTATGGAAGAAACCCCTATTGGGCAGCGCGACACACGTTGAAGCTGTCGCAGGCAACGAATACTGTACAGTAGAGCTTTGCGGGCGATTAGCTCAGTTGGTTAGAGCGCCACCTTTACACGGTGGATGTCGGGGGTTCGAGTCCCTCATCGCCCACCTTTTGTTTCCGCAGAAAATAAGCCGTTCCGACTCTTCTGATATTCCCAACTATCTCGCGTGCACGTCAGCAAAGTCATGACTTTTGTCAATATAGACAATTTCATGGAAACATCTTCTTCGACTGCTTCCGCAAGCAAAAAAGGCTCGGAATCGTGTGATTCCAAGCCTTTATATGAGCGCCCGACCTTGACCATGCGTGCCAAGGCAGGTAAAACGAATACGATCAGCGGCCTTTACCGAATGCGCGCAGACGGATGCCGTTCCAGTCACCGCTGACGGTCAGCGGCGTGGCTGCATTCATGCCGGCGGTCTTCGCGGCGGACTGCACGGTGCTTGAACTTGCCGCGCCCGGGCGCCCCGGCTTCGGGGTGAGCACCCACAATGGACCATCGTCTCCAAGGACCGCATACGCATCGACGATGGTGTCAGACAGTTCGTCTTCGTCATCGCCGTCGCGCCACCAGATAATCACGCCATCAACGGCGGAATCATAGTCCTCGTCGACCAGCTCTTCACCGGTCAGCTCCTCGATCTTGGCGCGGATCGAGTCGTCCACATCATCGTCCCACAGCCATTCCTGTACCAGGTCGCCAGCGTGGAAACCGAATTCTTCAGCGTTATCAGATGCCGTTTGATTCACGTTCGTCAATATACCAACACTGCTCGAACATATACGTTACGAACCGTGGAATTGCTCACTTTGCGAGATTGTTTTTTCTTATATCTCGGAATGCGTCACTCTCCCGCGGAGCATTGCGGCAGGGATGCACCCTTGCCGTCTCGGACGGCAATCAGCGCATCGTACGCCTCCTGCAAAGTGGACACCTTCACCACGTTCAAACCTTCCGGAATATGATCCACAACGCTGGAACAATTGGATTCCGGGGCAAGGAACCAAGTTGCTCCGTCGCGTTTCGCTCCGAGCATCTTCAAACGGATGCCTCCGATTTCACCGACTTCACCTTTGTCGTTCATAGTGCCCGTTCCCGCGATGATCTTACCCCCAGAAAGTTTTTCACCGGTCACCTTGTCGATCAGACCAAGCGTGTACATCATGCCCGCCGACGGCCCGCCGATGTCGTCCACATGCATGGACACCTTCATGCCGGACACGTCATAACCATGCTCTTCCAGGAACTTTTTCGCCGCTGCGGTGGCGGAATCCTGCGATGACGTCATCTCCTTGTCGCTGGACTGCTTGTATTCCTCTGCGGTCTGTCCAACAGGAACCACCGCTTCCTGAGGCATCACCGTGGATTTCGAATCGGCCCACGCCACCAATGCCTGCGCGTTCGACACCGGGTACCCTGGCACGCCTGAAGCATTGACCGTGACCAACAGCAGTTGGCCTGAATCCTTATACGTTTTCGCACCGGAAACGGCGATGACCTGCTTGCCGGAAACCTCCCCGAGCACATTCTGTGTCGGGCCGGGCACCTGCACCACATACGCGCTGGGCATAATCAACACCAATACGCACAGTACCGCCACCAACGGCCCTGCAAGATAACGCCATGAACGCGCGGACAGCCAACCTTCCGCGCCTATCAGCCATCGTTTGACACGTCCCGGAGCGCCGCTACGTGTGTTTTTGCCGTGAATTCGTCGTGTTTCCTTCATCTTGGGCATACCTCCCATAACATAGTATGGAACCAACCAAACTTGAAAAAACGCTTAGGAAAAGGCAGGGCCGGCATGGACGAGAACGCGATCCGCCAATGGTTTATCGATTGTTTCGGACCAATTCAAGGCGAGATGGCATGGAACCAGTTTTCCAACATGCCGGAAGAGTTGCGCGACCAGTTGATGAATCAGGATGTGAGCAAGCTTCCCAAGCCGGCCGAGGTCAGGTCGATGATGCAGGCGTTCACTGCGGGCGGGCTCAACACTTTCGGAGACATCCAGCACATCACCGAGGAAGGTCCAATCAACGTCAAACTGGCGAAATCATTGGCATTGCAGCAGGCCAATGGCGAAGGATCGGAAACCAGTGTGAGCGCGGAGTACGGCGAGATGGCCCGGCGAGCCATCAGCGAGGCGAATCTGTGGCTTGACACCGCTTGCGAATTCAACCCCGCGCAAGGCGAAACGCAGGTGCTTACCCGCGCAGGCTGGGTGGAAGGATGCATCGATTCCTGGGCGCAGTTTGCATCCCCGATTGCCGAGTCGATGAGCGACGCTCTGGCTTCGATTTTGTCACAGCGTTTCGGCGATTCCGAATTCCATACGGAAATTTCCGGCATTTTCGCCGGTCCGGTGCAGATTCCGATTCCCGATGATATGAAAGATCCGGCAAAACTCATGCGTTTCGTCGGCAATACGTCGTTCGCCATGCAGCTGGGACGTGCCGCCGGCGATTTGTCGCATGAGGTGCGCGGCAGTTTCGACCAAAGCATTTCGTTGCTGAAGAATCCGGCTGGAGCCCTGATCGTGCAGAATGTCGTCGAATATGCGAAATCCTTGGAAATCGACGTGACCGAGGTAATGAGCTATCTTGCACTGCAAGAGCTCGCCCATTCGCGCCTGTACGCTTCCGTGCCGTGGCTGATGCCACGCTTCGAGGCGCTGTTGGGCAAGTATGCCCGTGGCACCAGCATCGATTTGGACGCCATGGAGGAGCAGATCCGCGATGCGCAGTCCGTCGACCCGGATTCCATGGCCGACGCGGTGAACATCACCAAGGTGGCGTTCCCTGACACGCCTGAACAACAGCAGGCCATGAAATCGCTGGAGAATCTGCTCGCCTTGGTAGAGGGTTGGGTAGACACCGTAGTGTGGCGCGCCGGCATGGCTCATATTCCGCATATCGAACAGCTTCGTGAGATGCTCCGCCGCGAGCGCGCCATCGGAGGTCCTGCGGAACGCACCTTCGAAAGCCTGATCGGCTTGCAATTACGCCCGAAGCGCATGCGTGAAGCGGCCGCATTGTGGGATAACATCTGCGCTACGGAAGGCGCGCAGGCACGAGACGCGAAATGGTCACATCCCGATCTACTGCCGCAACTGCCGAATGATGACGATGACAACACCTCACAGTCGCAGAACAACGGATCGTCGGAAAACACGGAAAATACGACGTTCGCCGCTTCCAATGCCACCGATATGGCGTCGCAGCCCCTTGGCGACGCCGATGGCATGACCATCGATTGGGATGCCGAACTCAGCAAGCTGCTTGACGAGGAAGAGCACAAGGGCGGCGAATCCGATACCAATGGCAGCGACTCTGACGATTCCGCAGAATCCGGCAGCAACAACGATACCGACGCCGAGTAATCGCGCTATTCCGTTCGCAGTATCAGCGGAAAAAGCGCGACACCCGTCGTGCCCTTTCACCCTCATTGCCTTCACGGGTACGCGCATATGAGACGTCAAGCGTGTCTTCGGCGCGCGTCACGGCCACATACATGAGCCGGCGTTCCTCCTCAAGCACGTCGTCATCCTGCGGCAACCCATACGGTATGAGTCCTTCCGAGCAGCCGATAAGGAACACGTGCTTGAATTCCAAACCTTTGGACGCGTGGATAGTGGAAATGGTCACGCCGCTCAGATCCGCGCCGACGCCCAATGCCTCCAACATGGCCAGTCTGGTCTGCGTGTCGTCGGAAAGTGCGGAATTCTGCCATCCGCTATCCCTGCGCACGCGATATCTCAAATGCTGTTCGGCCAATGCCTTGCACAGGATTTTCTGCTGCGCGTTGACTCTGGTGAGAATCGCGCAATCGGCCGGCGACTCCCCCGCATCCACCAGTTTGCGGATGCGCGCCGCCACACCTTGCGCTTCCTCCCAATCGCTGCCATATATGGTTTCCACGACCCTCCGTCCTTTGCTCCTTTCAGAGCTGAGCTTCAGATAATCGGCCCGCTGCGGCGATGCCGCAAGCACACGATTGGCATAGTTGACGATCTGCGGCGTGGAACGGTAGTCGTTGTTCAGATTGATGTCAGCGGTGAGCGGACCGAATTCCGAATCGAAGTTGAGCAGACTGTAGCTACTTGCGCCCGCGAACGAGTAGATGGTCTGCGCCGGATCGCCCACCACGCAAATATTGCGGTTTGAGCCGAGCCATCGGGTGAGCAGACGGTGCTGCAATGGCGAAACGTCCTGGTACTCGTCGACGGTAAGCCATCTGATGTTGGAGCGGATAGCTGAGGCCACTTCCTCGTCGCTTTCCATCAGATGACAAACGATCAGCAGAATATCGTCGAAATCGATTTCGTTGCGGTTGGTTTTTTCTGCCTCATACGCTTTGTATACGTCTACGAATTGGCTTGGTTCGAGGCCTGATGGCGGCTGTCGATGCGTTGCCGCGCAAACCCGCGCGTAATCTTCCGGTGCGATCAGTGAGATTTTGCACCAGTTGATTTCCGCTTGCAAGTTACGTATGGTGTCGTCATCCACTTGGAAGGTGGTGACGCGGCGCAGCGAGCGCTCCACCAGTTCACGTGGATTTCTGGAAATGAACGGCATCGGCCCCTCGCATACGTCCGGCCACACTTGGCGTAGCTGATGGAGGGCCGCGGAGTGGAAGGTGGCTGCTTTGACGTCGGCTGCGACATCGAGTTTCGATAGGCGGCTACGCATTTCCGCCGCCGCTTTGACGGAGAATGTGACTGCGATCGTGCTTCGTGGATTCCACGCTTTGGTGGCGCACGCATAGGCGATTCTGCGGGTAACGGTTCGCGTCTTGCCCGCGCCCGCGCCCGCGATGATGCGCACTGGACCGTCCACGGCCGTTGCGGCCGCCCTTTGCGCCTCATCCAATCCGTCAAGAATCTCTTCCGCTGTTGCACTCATACGTTCCATTGTGGCAGATTGCCGTCGCCATGTGACGATTTGCCCGCGGTTCACCTGCAGTTTTACTGGCAAGTCGGCAACGCTTCGCCCCTATTGTGTATTAAGGTTGGAATTGTGACCGAACGAAGCAAATTTATGATAGCTGCCCTGACGAGTGCGGCGATGCCGAACGCCGCCATTGCGGGCGCGCGTGCCAGCGAACAGACCAACCCGACCGACGAGGGGTACGGCGTCGACCATGCCGTGGTTCAGGATGCAGCGGGCAAGCTGTATGACGTGTTCGCATCCAACACGCCTGAAGGCCGTAAGCGTCTTGCCGGTCGCGTACGCGCTGCGCAGACGCTCTCGCAAGCCCGCGAATTAGGCGGATTGGGTTTTGCCGTCGATAGCATAGTAGCTTTTTCAAACGGCGATTTGAAGCATTCCGCCACTGGAGATACGTCCGTGCTGGTGGCCACCCACCATGTGGGTCAGGCGCGGCCGTTGGAGCTGCTGACTTTGGATGATTGTTCCAGCGTAGGCACCGCTTTGGGCGCGATTCATCGCCTTCGTCCCGACTTCCTGCAGGAAGCGGGCTATCCGACGTTTATCACCGGCCAGATTCGCGCTCAGCTGACCGCTTGGATCAAGCGCCTGCGTCAGGCTGGTCATGTTCCGCAGGAGATCACCACTAGTTGGGCGAATATTCTTGAAACCGACGGCCTATGGTCGTTCTCCACTTGTCCGGTGCATGGCGGGTTGCGTGACGGCGATGTGCTTTTTTCCGGTTCGTCCATCACCGCGGTCACGAATTGGCAGGATATGCAGGTCAACGATCCTGCCCGCGATTTGGCTTGGATTTTCGCCAAGCTTGACGAGAACCACCGCAATGCCTTGCTTTCCGCATACGGTCGCATGTTGGGCAATCGTTTGGATGATCTGATTATGCTGCGGGCCAATCTGTGGCTGCAGATGGAGCAGGTCGGCGATTTTATTTCCGCTTTGAACAAGGCAGACAACGCCAAGATTATGCAATTCAAGGCGCAGGTGGAACGCCTGGCCCACCAGTTGGGTGTCGCCACAGCGAAGAATCGCGTGCAAACTGAAACGAAGCAGGAGTCCAAGGATCGCCCCCAGCGCCCGCCGAGCACAATCACCGTAGGCACGTTGCTGAACGAATCGGAGCGTCGCCGTAACGCGGCCGCACAGCAGAATGATTCCGACACGACCGGCGAACGTCATGTTGACGCTGTGGATATGGATGATTCCACTGGCGATTTCGACGCGACCGGCGATTTCGACGTGACCGGCTCCCAGCCGGTCCGCAAGACGAAGGAAATCGTCAACGACGCGACGGAAGCGTTCGTACCGGCCGGAACCCAGCAATCACAAGCACCGTCCGGCAATACGAATGAACATGAGGCGACCTCGGTCAGCACTTTCATTCCGGAACATTCCGCAAAAGAACGGCACGAATCCATGCCGTCAAGTTCCACCATGGTAATCAGCAGGCTGGAAACGGCCGACGACAACGACGATACGAACGAAGAATCGATTCCCGCATCGCACAGCGAGGCCGCGACAGTACTCATTCCACTGTTGGAGCGAGATGAGGCGACCATGCAGAAAGCGCAGGCGCAGATCAATCAGTGGGAGGCGGAAGACGCCACCGATGAGAAGCTACGCGTAGAATAGGCGCACATAACCCGTACATACACGTGCGCATGCATTGCGCATTATCACGAAGGAGCATCCATGGATATTGAACTCGGCATTCAGAATGTGGCCCGCACCGTCACCTTCAGCACCGAACAGAGCGCCGATGAGGTCAACGCGGCCATCGCCGACGCCGTGGAGAACGGCAAGACCATCAATCTGACGGACGACAAGGGTCGTCGCATCGTGGTGCCGGCAGGCTCGCTCGGCTACGCCATCATCGGTTCCGAAACCAAGCACGCCGTCGGTTTCGGCAACCTCTGACCCGTTCGCATCACCAGATTTCAGCTTCGAACTGAAACACACGTTTTCGACGTAACAAGAAAAGCTAGACGTTCGCGCCTGGCTTTTCCATTTTGGGCGATCAACTCGTTTCTGGTTTCATATCTCAATTACGCGTCGATGATTGCGTTTTGGTTTTTTATTTTCGCCTTCGACGATTCTTTGCTCAAGCGGACGCCTCGATTGATGATTTCCTGAACTGTTTCGTCGCTGGTGAGGTTCTCCCCCAGCGCGTTCGGCTTGCCTTTACCGTGCCAATCGGATCCGCCAGTCACCAGCAGGTCGTGCCGGCGCGCAATGGTGAGCAGACGTTCACGCTGTTCTGATGGATTGCCGCGATGCCACACTTCCAAACCGTCCAAGCCTTCGGTGATGAGAGATTCGATTTGCCGGTCGGTCAGTAATGTCCGATTGCGCCGGGGGTCTCCGGCGTGGGCGATAACCACCACCCCGCCCGCACCCTTGACCGCGGCCACCACGTCGTGCGTGGTCGGTGATGGCGTGGGAATGTAATATTTCGACGTTGCGCTCACCGCATCGGCGAAAGCGTCGGATCGTGTTTCATACACGCCGGCAGCCACCAATGCGTCGGCGATATGCGGCCGGCCTATCGTGGTGCGTTTGCCTTCACGCACCTGCGCGAGCACATCATCCCACGTAATCGGAAAATCCTGCGCCATCAGTTCGACCATGCGCTTGGTTCTACGCAGTCGCGCCTCGCGGGTGGACGCGAACATCTCGCTGATATCGGCGTTCAGCGGATCATATTGGAATGCGAGCATGTGCACGGATACGCTCTCATCGACGGCAGTGATTTCCGTACCGCGTAACAACGGCAATCTGACCTCCCGCGAAGCAGCCAACGCATCCTGCCAACCGGAGGTCGTGTCATGATCGGCAATCGCAACACCATGCAATCGCAATGCTCTCGCTTCCTGCAACAACGCACGCGGCGTTTCCGTACCGTCGGAAAAAACGGTATGGCAGTGAATGTCCCAACCTTCAGCGGGCGGTGCCGCAGTGCCTACGCGAATCATGTATCCATCGTAAGCTGTTTTTGGCGCGACTCGGCACAATACCGCGTAAACTAGGCGATGACAACGTTTGTATTTTGATTCAAGGATGCACGATGAGCGATTTTTCCGGCGAACAGGTTGCCGAAGCCACTCTCGACGATGATTATACGAAGCCGCGCGGTTGGCGGCATACCGCGACATGGACGTATCTAGTCATGCTGATCGCCTCGGCGGTAGCGCTGGTCGTATCGTTCGTGCTTTCCGCCGAGACACTGAAATTGGCGCGCAATCCCGGTCAGAAGCTCAGCTGTGATGTGAATGCCGTGATGTCGTGTTCCGCGGTTGCGGAATCGTGGCAGGCTGAGGTTGTGAAGTTCGCCGGTTTGAGTTTCCCGAATGCGTTCTTCGGCATCGCCGCGGAATCAGTGTTCGTAACGATCGCGGTGATCGGTTTGACGAAGGTCGCCGTGCCCCGCTGGTTTGCGTTGTGCACATGGCTGGGTGGATTGGCCGCGCTGGCTTATTCGTATTGGCTGACCTCGCAGTCGTTGTTTGTGATCAACGCGCTATGCCCGTGGTGTCTGTGCCTGATGTTCTCCACCACCGTGCAGTTCATGGCGTTGTCTCATGCCACGGCGGTGGTTCAGGAGATTCCGGCCAAGCGCGAGGGCGTACGCACCTACTACCGTCTTAATTACGATCTGATGGTCGATGCCTTATGGATCGTGACATTGATTGTGATCATTCTCGTCGAAGACGGCCCCCTGCTGTTCAGTTGACGTCAAGTAACGTCCAATCAGCAGTAGGGATTCACTCGCCTACAAGAGAAGCCGACTGGAAACAGCCGGCTTCTTTCTTTTGCGTATCCGCAAATTTCAGTGTTATGCGCAAAACCTTACAGCAGTTCGATTTTGCCGACGATGGTGGCCGATCCGGTGAGTTTCACGTCGTTATCGGTCACGTCGACGCGCAGGGTGCCGCCACGCACGGTGATCGTCCAATGGTCGATGCCGGTTTTGGCACGCAACGTGATGGCGGTGGCGCACAGGCCGGTTCCGCACGACAGGGTTTCGCCGCAGCCGCGTTCGTTGACGCGCATGGTGGCGTTGCCCTCGTTGTCGCCTTCGCTTTGCTCGTCGATGCGCACGAACTCAACATTCTGGTCGCTTTCGATTCGGGGCGCGACCACCGGCTTGGTCACCAAATCAAGCTGTTCCACCGTCGGCAGGCTGGAGAACGCGTCTTCGATGACGGCCACCACATGCGGATTGCCCATGTCCACGAACGTGCCGCGTGCGGAACCGGCCGTGCCGGGAATCGTCACTTCGTATCCATCAAGATCGCCACGCTTCCATGAACCCATCTCAACCTGGAACACGTCCTTGCCAAGAGTCTGCACATCGCCAAGTGAAGTCAGAACCTTCACACCGGCACGGGTGCCGAGACGGAACGGTTCACCGCCCGGCTGACCGGCAATACCCTGCCGTTGCGCGAACAGAGTGATCGCACGCGTGCCGTTGCCGCACATCTCAGCCAACGAACCATCCGCGTTGCGGTAGTCCATGAACCAATCCGCATTGTCGGCAGCACAAACGGCAATCTGCTTGTCGTTCAAATCGGACACCGCCTGCGGATGAGTAAGGCGGATCAAGCCATCGCCACCGATACCGAAATGACGGTCGCACAGGAATCGCACTTCATCGGCGGTAGGCTCGTACGTGCCTTCGGCGTCCAGATACACCACGAAATCGTTGCCGGTGGCGTGTGCTTTGTAAACAATGCTTGGAATGCTCATACCGATTCACTCTACACGCGGTAGGCTATTGAAGAAGTTGGACGCAACACGTGTGCATTATGTTGCAGTATGTTTGCGTGCGGAACAAGGGAGGACGTATGACTTCAACGGCACCAATCGGCGTTTTCGATTCCGGTTTGGGCGGGATTTCCGTGGCGCGCGAAATCCGCCGCGATATGCCGAACGAACGCGTGCTGTATTTTGGCGATTCCGCGAACGCTCCGTACGGAACCAAATCACCTGAACAGGTACGCAAGCTGTCCGACGCCATTGTGAAACGTTTCGTGGAGCAGGGAGTGAAAGCGGTTGTCATCGCTTGCAATACCGCCACTTCCGCCGCAGCCAACGAGTTGCGCGACAAATACGACATTCCGATCATTGGCATGGAACCAGCGCTGAAGGTGGCGTGCGATCGAGGCCATGGCAATCGTCAGCGTGTCATCGTCGCAGCTACTCCCCTGACGTTGCGGGAACGCAAGTTCGCCGTGCTGATGGATCGTTTCAAAACAGACCATACGATCTTTCCGGAACCCTGCCCCGGTTTGGTGGAGATCGTTGAGCACGGCCAACTCGACGATCACGATGTTGTGATGCACACGCTGCACCAGTATTTCGACCAGTATGATTTGTCGACGATCGATTCGGTAGTGCTTGGCTGCACGCATTTCGTGTTTTACCGCGACTATTTCCGCGAACTGCTGCCCGACACAGCGGCAATCATCGACGGCAACGAAGGTACCGTGCGCCATCTTGGCGTAGTGCTCGAATCGTTGGGCAAACTCTCTCCGGAAGACGCGGACGGTGGTATCGAGCTGGCCAATTCCGACACTTCCACACAAATCGCGCAATTAGCGCAATCGCTGCTTGATCGCTGAGCGCGAATGTTCCGATAGACCGCGTAAAGTCGATTGAAACCCGCAAAAACTGCTCAACCGTTATCAGACGTACAACGACGAAGTGGCGCTGGCCAAGGAATACGAGCAGGACGGCCGCGTGCTCATCCTCGCGCCGGAAAGCCTGTACGGCCTGAACACGTTGAGCAAGTCGTTCGAAGGTTTGGAACGCATGTACCGCGCGGGCTATGCGGCGGCCGAGGCCATCCCCGCATTCCTAGAAAGCTGAAGATAACGTCCATATCCAACGCCTGCCAGCGGTTCGTTTTCAAATTGAGACATGACACGAAAATTTTATAAAACTCCCATATTATGTCCTATTGTTTTTTCGTCGACATAATCGGCGGAAAAGTCGACATTAAAGGAGAATGAAATGAAGAACAACACATTCCGGCGTCTGCTGGCCATGGCCGCAGCGGGTGCCATGCTGACGTCGATCGCCGCATGCGGATCGTCTTCCAACGATGACACAGCCTCCAACGGCTCCGATAGCACCTCGCTGATTTCAGTGAACAACAGCGAACCGCAGAACGGTCTAATTCCAAGCGACACCAACGAAATGGGCGGCGGCAGAGTTATTCGATACCTGTTCGAAGGTCTGGTGAGCTTCGACGCAAAGGGCAAGCAACATCTCGAAGTCGCCGAGAGTATCACCCCGAACGAGGATGCCACCAAGTACACAATCAAGTTGAAGAAAGGCTGGAAGTTCACCAACGGCGAGGCGGTAACCGCCCATTCCTTCGCCGACACCTGGAGTTTCGCCGCCAACGTGAAGAACGCGCAGAAGACCGCAAGCCGATTCTCCACCATCAAGGGCTATGACGAACTGCAGGATCCGAACGTCGATCCGAAGGCCACACTTTCCGGTCTTTCCACCCCGGACGACTACACGCTGGTCGTCGAGCTGAACAAGCCTGATTCCGTATTCCCGACCAAGCTCGCGCACCAATCCATGTTCCCGCTGCCAAGCGTGGCATTTAAGGACATCAAGAAGTTCGGCCAGGCTCCGATTGGCAATGGTCCGTACAAGTTCAAGTCCTGGTCCCACGACAAGAACATCATCGTCGTACCAAACAAGGATTATAAGGGCAGCCGCAAGGTGTCCAACAAAGGCATCGAATACCGCGTCTACACGAATGAGGATTCCGCTTACTCCGACGTGCTGTCTGGCAACCTCGACGTGATGGATCAGATTCCACAGTCCGCGGTGAAGACCTTCCGTCAGGATTCCAGCGTGATCGCCTACAGCCAGGCAGGATCCTCGTTCCAGTCCTTCGTCATTCCGGAACGTCTTGAGCATTTCGGCAACGACGAAGAAGGCCAGTTGCGTCGTCAGGCCATTTCCATGGCCATCGACCGCGACCAGATCGTCAAGAAGGTTTACAACAACACGAAGACCCCGGCCACCGATTTCACTTCACCGCTCGTCCCCGAATATGTGAAGAAACTGGAACAGAACGGCAGCAACCTGAAATACAACGCTTCCAAGGCCAAGGAACTCTGGAGGAAAGCCAATGCCATCAAGCCGTGGTCCGGCAACTTCCGAATCGCCTATAACGCCGATGGCGGCCATAAGGAATGGGTCGATGCCGTGTGCAATCAGATCAAGAACACGCTCGACATCGACGCCGCTGGCGAGCCGTACGCCACGTTCAGCGACGTGCGTAACCAGGTGACCAACCGCACCATCAAAACCGCGTTCCGTGCCGGCTGGATGCTGGATTACCCGTCCGCTGAGGATTATCTCAATCCGCTATATGCCTCCAGCTCCGCTGACGGTCATGGTTCGAACGATGGTGATTACAAGAGTGCGGAATTCGACAAGCTCCTGAATGCCGCACTTGCCCAGACCGACGTAAAGAAGCGGACCGAGGACTTCACCAAGGCGCAGGAAGTGCTGGCCAAGGATCTTCCGGTGATTCCGCTGTGGAACGACAACGTCGCCGCCGCGTCCGCGACGAACGTGAAGAACGTATCGTTCGATTACACCAATCTGCCTACCTACAACACCATCACTAAGTGATGTTTCTGGCCGGCGGACGAACGATTCGCCGGCCATATAGGGAGCTCAAGTACAGTGGGGTTCGAATCCTTCATGGATTCGAACCCCACTGTACTTTTGTGGCTTGTTTTGCCGGTTTGCCACTACAGCATCAACTCTGCACGTAGCTGCCCTTCGGAGACTTCCAACCGCAGTTCATCATCTCGCTATTGAACACCATTGCGCCTTCACCATGAGCCGGAACGACGATCATACCGCCATCGCCATGATGACGGGCGACACCATCCAGCGCCGCCTTCGCAGCCTCGATCGGCTCCTCCTTGGCGTACAGAACACGATCGGAAACCTGATGCGCAGCGACTTCCTTGACGAACGCTTCACCGATGCCGGTGCAGGAGATCGCGACGGAATCGTTGTTGGCATAGGTACCACAGCCCGGCAGAGGCGAATCGCCGACGCGTCCCGGCATCTGGTTGGTGATGCCACCGGTGGAGGTGCCGGCAGCGATGTTGCCGGACGAGTCACGGGCGACAGCGCCGATGGTGCCATGCTTCTCCCATTCATCGCCGTTGGATTGCGCCTCGCGCAAGGATTCCTGACGTGCTGGAGTGATGAAATATTCACTGTCGCACAGTTCGATTCCCCACTCCTTAAGCAAATCATTACCGGGCTTGGCAAACATGACATGCTTGGTCTTTTCCTTGATGGCACGCGCTACGTTGATCGGATTCTTAGACGTGGTCAGACCGCACGCGGAACCGACCTCGCCATCGACACCGGTCATCAGGCAGGAATCCATGGATACGATGCCTTCGCTCGTCAATGCAGCGCCACGACCAGCGTTGAACTCCGGAGCATCCTCCATAACACGGATAGCCGCGCACACGGCATCCTCCGCCGGCGCCCCCTGCTCCAGCAGCGCATAGCCAGCTTCAAGAGCCCTGTTCAAATCCTGCTCCACCTGGGCACGACGTTCCGGCGTATCCTTTTTGCCACGATTGCCGGCACCCGCGTGAATCACCAGCAGAATCCCGTCCGGATCAGCTTGGGCGATGTGGACCGTCGACTGAGGCAGTGCAGCTTCGTTCATTGATATCTTCTCCACTCCATTTTTATTGATTATTCGCAGATATCTTACGTCGTCCTTCGATAAGAAATGACCGAACACGCAGAAATACGTCAATTAGACCGCGTAAAGTCGATTGAAACCCGCAAAAGGGACGGACGGCGAAAGGACGGGGCGCATATGGCTCACAGGACGGCAATGATCGACGTCGGCGGCGGTTTCCGCGCGATCTACGGTGCGGGCGTGATGGACCGCATGCTTGAGGACGGCATCAGCGTCGACCACTGCTATGGTGTTTCCGCCGGCAGCGCCAACATGGTTTCGTTCATCGCGAAGCAGCATGGGCGCAACCACACGTTCTACACGCAGTACGCGTTCCGCAAGGAATACGCGAGCTTCGACAGCTATGTCAAGAACCATAATTTCGCCAACCTCGATTACGTGTATAGCACGCTCAGCAATCATGATGGCGAAAATCCGGTTGACTACGCGGCTTTCGAAGCCAACCCGACCGGTTTCACCGTGGTTGCGTGCAACGCCGAAGACGGCTCCACGAAGTATTTCGGCAAATCCGACGTGGGCTACGACAATTTCGACATCCTGAAGGCGTCATCAGCGGTGCCGGTAGCTTGCGAACCGTATGCGATCGATGGCGTCCCCTATTACGACGGCGGCATCGCCGATCCGATTCCGGTGCAGAAGGCCATCGATGACGGCCACGACCGCATCGTGGTGATACTCACCCGCCCGAAAGACACCGTACGCGAACAGAAGAGGGACATCGGCCCGGCCAGGATTTTGAAGCGCAGCCACCCCGAAGCCGCGGAAAAACTGCTCAACCGTTATCAGACGTACAACGACGAAGTGGCGCTGGCCAAGGAATACGAGCAGGACGGCCGCGTGCTCATCCTCGCGCCGGAAAGCCTGTACGGCCTGAACACGTTGAGCAAGTCGTTCGAAGGTTTGGAACGCATGTACCGCGCGGGCTATGCGGCGGCCGAGGCCATCCCCGCATTCCTAAAAAGTTGAGCACTACCCTCATATGAACACTCCAGCCGATAGCAACACGCGCGAAAACGCCAACACGAACACCGACATCAGCATCACCGCGAATGCCACGGGATTCAGCACGAAAACACTGAACCCGCAGATTCTCGTGACCTTGTGGAATGTGGAACGTTTGGGTTCGTTCTCCGCGGTCGCGCGCGAAACCGGCTGGTCGCAACCGGCCATCAGCCAACAGATCCGCAAGGTCGAACGCGAACTTGACGCAAAACTCGTGCAGCGCACGTCGCATGGCGTGGAATTGACTCCGATCGGCCGTATTCTGGCACGCCACGGGCAGCTCATCGACAATCGCGTCACCCAAGCCGTCAAAGATGTGGAAGAGTACCAGCGCAACGGATCGACGCATATTCGTTTGGTCGCTCCTCCATCGGTATGTTCGTCGTTCGTGGCACGCGTGCTCGTGCATATCAGCAAAACGTCCGACATTCGCGTGAGCCTCATGCAGATGGAGCCGCCTGAGGCCATGGAGGCGTTGGAACAGGGGCTTGCCGATTGCGCGATCATCTTCCAATACAATTCACTCCCCGCTTTGGCCGGACCGGACGATTTGGAAGTCGCTCCTTTCGGTGTCGATCCGCTGATGCTGCTGATCGGCGCGAACAATGCGATCGCGCGCCAGTACGAAAGCTCGCACCTGCCGGTCCAATTGGTTTCGGCACGCAGCGAACAGTGGATCGCCGGCTGCGAAACCTGCCAGGCGAATCTGGTGTCGTTGGCGCGTGCCGCCGGCTTCACACCGGAAATCACACATTCGACCGACGATTTTTGGGCCACGCAAAATCTGGTGGAAGTCGGCATGGGCGTCTCGATCGTATCTCGCTTAGCCACAACCGCTGGAATCCAACCCGATTTGGCCGCACTGCCAATCGCCGACAACAACGCATTCCGCACAGTCTGTTTCGTCACAAGAAAAGCGGACGACCGACCGGCAGTGGCCCGCGTCAAAGACGAAATCGAAAGGGCATCACACCAGTATTTGGAAAACATCTGATTCATCGTTTGATATCCGTGCTTATTCGCAATCGCGGAATACTGCAGCAAACAATTGTTTCCAGTATTTTGCTATATCATCATAATCAGATTAATAATTGAATAGCAAAAGCATCTGATATAAGAAAACTTCATAACAGTCTTTGCTTTCAGTACAAGAACACACTGTTCGTGCAAGCATCGGTACGTCATGCTGGAACCATGGAAGAAATCATGGAAATGAAGCATCGTACCGGTTCCGGCTTTGACGCCGACGCCATCGACCACACCACCGCAGCCGATCTTGCCGCAGTCGGCTCCGACAAGTGGACACGCTACCCCGGCTGCATCGGCGCATTCATCGCCGAAATGGACTACGGCCTGGCACCCTGCATCCAAGAAGCCATCGACAACGCCTGCGACCATTGCAAACTCGGCTACATCCCCGAACCCTGGAAACAGCGCGTGGCAGCAGCATGCGCAGGATGGCAACGCTCGCATTACGGATGGGATGTCGATCCGAGCATTATTCGCGTGGTTCCCGACGTACTCGAAGCTTATGAGATTTTCCTGCGTGAACTGGTCGGTGCGGGCAACAGCGTGATCGTGCCGACGCCTGCCTACATGCCGTTTTTAAGCGTTCCGAAACTGTACGACGTTGACGTGATCGAAATCGAAATGCTGCAAAGCGGCGACGCCGAAACCGGAGAGGCGCAATGGGTGTTCGACTTCGACGCCATCGAACGCGCGTTTGCGGCCGGATGCCATGCGTTCGTGCTCTGCAACCCGCACAACCCGATCGGCAAAGTGCTCACCTTGGAGGAGGAGCTGCGTCTGAGCGATCTTGCGGCACAGTATGACGTGCGTATTTTCAATGATGAGATTCATGCGCCGTTCGTGTTTGAGGGCAGGCACATTCCGTTCCCCACCATCAGCGAGCAGGCCGCATTACAGTCGATGACCGCTACCAGCGCGTCGAAATCGTTCAATATTCCGGGCACGAAGTGCGCGCAGGTGCTGCTTACCAATCCTGCGGATCGTGACATGTGGGCGGTCAAGGCGGAGTGGAGCGAACATCAGACCGCCACCATCGGCGCAATCGCCACCACCACCGCATATAACGAAGGCGACCTGTGGTTCCAAGATGCGTTTGCCTATGTGCGCAGGAATTTGGCGTTGTTCGACGAGCAGATGCGTGAAAGGTTCGCCGGCGTCGGCTATATCAAACCGCAGGGCACATATATCGCATGGCTTGATTTCTCGCCGCTTGGCATCGACGATCCGGCCGCATACTTTCTTGAGAAGGCGCAAGTGGCGTTGACCGACGGGCGTTCATGCGGCGAGACCGGTGCCGGATGCGTGCGCGTGAACATAGCAATGCCGTATCCGCTGCTGGTCGAATGCCTGGACCGCATGTATGGCGCGTTGCATGCGGATGGATTGCTGTAAACTTCGCCACATATTCAGTGTTTTCCTCAACCAACGGCAGCATAACGGTGAACGTCGTGCCCTTCCTCACTTCGCTGTCCACCGTTATGGTGCCGCTGGAAAACTGCATACTATCGACATGCGACGGGAGGATGACATGCGTTTGAACGTGAGTACCAGCATTGATGTGACAGCCCGCGAAAAGGCCGGCGATAATCTGCTGTTCTTGGGATTTCATGGATTCAGCAATGATGAAAATGAGATGATCCGCATTATTGATGCGATTTATGATGTTCCGAAGCAAGACGCATCTTCAACGGACAACTCCATTGCTCCTGCCCAGCATCCGAATTATCTGTCGTTCCGAGGCACGTACGAACGTCCTTACATCGGAAGCTACTACTGGTATCCAGATGGATGTTCAGTAGAAGAGCGTCGACGTGAGTGCAGTGCCGTAGGCGACGCCGTCGTACGATTGCTGGATTCGCCCGCATACGCGCATTTCCGCAAGGTACTGATCGGGTTTTCGCAGGGCGGATACCTGTCGTATCGCATGGTTGCGGAACATCCCGATGCGTTCGACAGGGCGATTCTGATGAGCCCATCATTCAAAGGCGAAACCGCTGAGCCTTTGCCCGCGACCGGACGCACGCGATTCGCACTCTGCTACGGCAGCGAAGACCGCACAATTCCTTTAGCCGACCAACAGTGCGCGCACAACAAACTTGCGCAAACCGGCAATCTCACGTATTTCGAATATCCGGGAATAGGCCACGGCATCTGCGATCAGGAAATTCGTGACCTACGCGCCTGGCTGGGATTGTGATATGCGCTGCGTGAGGAGTTCTGCGCATCTGAGACTCCGCACGCGTGCCCATAAACTCGTTTTCACCCCCTCGGATTGTCATTGAAACCAACTCGGAACTCTTGATACACCCTAATCGTCGAAATTTATGGACATACACCCAGTTCATCTGAACTGAACCGCGATATCTGGCTTATATATGGCAGATTTGGCATCTTGACCTGAAGTTTCTCGCTCATATATGGCACGTGCCCTTCGAGAAAAGCCACTTAGGGGGCATGTTTTTGACACTTTTCGCACGAACACCTGCCATATATAAGCGAGAAGCCTCCGTACGAACCTCAAAATCTGCCATATATAGGCGAGATAGGCGGCATAATTAAGCATTTTCCCTCACTGATGAGCCGCAGAACAAACCAGACGACCGAAGTTTTACGATGTTATGTACGTCAAGCTCACCACGAACATCTCTCCACATATGTCGCAACAATATGGTCAGCGATCGCCCTTTTCCAATGCTCGGGCGGCCACTGCATGATGGTCGTAAAGTCAAGCTTATGCGGGTTGGATTGTCAGCCTGCCGCCGAGAGCGTGCACGATCCCTTCATAATGGTATGGAAGCTCGGGTTGACATTCCTGTCGAGGCTCTTGTAAAGACTTTCACGTCCCACACCCGCCTCCTTCGTGATCTGCCCCATACCCTTCGCTTTGGTCATATCGCCGATTACGGCCTGCCGCAACGCCGAATCGTCAAGCTCGGCCACCGATAAAGCAGCAACATGAGCGAGTCGCTCTTCTGCGCGGAGCAAACACGGTAGCCGGGACCGAAATTGAACCTCAGCGCGCTGGCCCCGTCACCAACCGTATGCAGGTCACCCACCGGCCGCCCCATCTAGAAGCGCAATCGGAGTCTCGCGCTGATTCGGGCTTTCGCGTTCCGGTCCTTTATCCGGCTGAACCATTGGCGATATTCGCCAGTCATATGTATTTCCATATGACATGTTGCATCCCATGAGACACAATATGTCTAGCTTGACGACCACTCACGAGATGAACGACCAAAGTAAAACAGAAATTCGACAGGTTAGCCAATTTCTCGTGCATCCGCACCCACCCGACCGTTTTCACATACACTATTTCTTTTACATAGCTTTCAGAAGCGACCCCATGCGAAACACCCAGTCGCAGTTCCTGCTCGTATTACCGTTGAAGTCGCCCCGAGCGGACAAAAACCCTGGTTTTCCGTTGCTAGCAGTCCCGCACATGTGGAATCCCGCATGTGCGGGGAACACTGGACATAAACAGGGAGAGCAACATCCACGCGGCGGCCGGAACGATGCAGACACCGATTTCAATCCACGCTCTCCATGAGGAGAGCGACTGATACGACGCTCGAAAATCATCTTAATCGTATCATTTCAATCCACGCTCTCCATGAGGAGAGCGACCCCTTGTACGGCGCGAACGCACTGCTCCCAGCTATTTCAATCCACGCTCTCCATGAGGAGAACGACGGGGATGCGGTCGAGGATCGGGCTGACCTGCGTATTTCAATCCACGCTCTCCATGAGGAGAGCGACCTGAGCTGCCTGCACCTGCACGGACGCGGCCTTATTCCAATCCACGCTCTCCATGAGGAGAGCGACCGACGATGATCCTGGGCAGCGCCATGGCTATCGTATTTCAATCCACGCTCTCCATGAGGAGAGCGACATGTTGCGGGAGTCGGAGGCATACGGCCCGTCTTCATTTCAATCCACGCTCTCCATGAGGAGAGCGACTCGAGCTGCTGCAATGGGTCGAGGTCAAGCACATTTCAATCCACGCTCTCCATGAGGAGAGCGACACGACTCAAGCAGTTCCGCAGTCTGACCGCAGCGCAATTTCAATCCACGCTCTCCATGAGGAGAGCGACAGCGTGACTTGGCTCAGGCTCGACTGCTGAAGCTGATTTCAATCCACGCTCTCCATGAGGAGAGCGACGCAAGTATGAGACGTGCGTGCTGGAGATTGCGCATTTCAATCCACGCTCTCCATGAGGAGAGCGACCTCCATGCCCTTGAGCACGGCGTACACTCTTGTGCGATTTCAATCCACGCTCTCCATGAGGAGAGCGACTTGAGCGCTGATACCCCTCACTATTGTCTCGAAATTTCAATCCACGCTCTCCATGAGGAGAGCGACAACGTGTATGCCGAATCCGGTTTCGTGGCAGACAATTTCAATCCACGCTCTCCATGAGGAGAGCGACCAAAGGGTTCGAGTCCCTCATCGCCCACCTCACGATTTCAATCCACGCTCTCCATGAGGAGAGCGACGCCAGACGGCCCATGCTGTTGACCACGCTGATGCCATTTCAATCCACGCTCTCCATGAGGAGAGCGACCGACGTCGTTATAGTTGGCGAGCTTGTACACGGTATTTCAATCCACGCTCTCCATGAGGAGAGCGACTCGGGGATACGCTCAATAAGCTCCAGTAGGGCGGATTTCAATCCACGCTCTCCATGAGGAGAGCGACATATCGCCTCGCCGCCGGCAGCATGGTAGATGCGATTTCAATCCACGCTCTCCATGAGGAGAGCGACCAACGCATGATGTACCACAAGGTGTGGCGCATATTTCAATCCACGCTCTCCATGAGGAGAGCGACTCAGGCAATCAGCAAGCTCAAACGCTACAATCCAATTTCAATCCACGCTCTCCATGAGGAGAGCGACCAGTTGGTGGGATGGAGAGCGGTTGAGGGTGTTTAAATTTCAATCCACGCTCTCCATGAGGAGAGCGACCCTTCACGTCCAGCATCAATACCAACGGCCAGACCGTATTTCAATCCACGCTCTCCATGAGGAGAGCGACAGCGGCATGCGAGAGCTCACGGCACACCTCGATATTTCAATCCACGCTCTCCATGAGGAGAGCGACTCCGCACCGATAGAGGGTATATCGCGCATAATGATTTCAATCCACGCTCTCCATGAGGAGAGCGACACATGCGCCACATGGTTGATGATTATTGGTGAATTTCAATCCACGCTCTCCATGAGGAGAGCGACCGCGGCACACCGCGCAGCTGCCGCACGCAAAGCCATTTCAATCCACGCTCTACATGAGGAGAGCGACCGGCGCGTTGAAGGCCGAGGACCCGCAGCATACATTTCAATCCACGCTCTCCATGAGGAGAGCGACGTCGATGTCGGCCTTGGTGGCCCAGCCCGCGTCATTTCAATCCACGCTCTTGCGCGTCTCTGGCTTCCAGGACCTGGAGGCATTTCAATCCACGCTCTCCATGAGGAGAGCGACCCCGTTCCTCGGTGAGATCACAGAAATCCCGCTTATTTCAATCCACGCTCTCCATGAGGAGAGCGACACGCGAAGCCCTGACATTGGCCTCGACCGTACGGCATTTCAATCCACGCTCTCCATGAGGAGAGCGACCACGGGAGAGCGTGCAGAACGTTCGCCGCAATATTTCAATCCACGCTCTCCATGAGGAGAGCGACTCGACCTCGCCGCGATGCACTGCGCCCGGCTGGGTATTTCAATCCACGCTCTCCATGAGGAGAGCGACTGGTGCTCGGCGAGTATTCCGTGTTGATGGCGCGATTTCAATCCACGCTCTCCATGAGGAGAGCGACACGCTGTCTCCATGCTTGGCAGTATGCGTGTGATTTCAATCCACGCTCTCCATGAGGAGAGCGACCATTGAGATTCGGATCGGTGCCATCGCCGGACAATTTCAATCCACGCTCTCCATGAGGAGAGCGACCGGACGGTAAAGCTAAAAAATTTTCCCTTTTTGATTTCAATCCACGCTCTCCATGAGGAGAGCGACATGAATTGTACGTGCGCAGCTCGACATGTCCGGAAATTTCAATCCACGCTCTCCATGAGGAGAGCGACGTAATCATCTCCGACTACACCCACCTAATCGCACATTTCAATCCACGCTCTCCATGAGGAGAGCGACTTTCGGATTCCATTTCAATCTCCACCCCGAAGGTATTTCAATCCACGCTCTCCATGAGGAGAGCGACAGCATGGCGAATACACCGGCAAGCACACGGCGGTATTTCAATCCACGCTCTCCATGAGGAGAGCGACTCGGACGGCGCTTGCAAGTGCTCAACAAAATGCGCATTTCAATCCACGCTCTCCATGAGGAGAGCGACCTCATAAAGTCCTCCTCAAATAATAATAGGTGCGAATTTCAATCCACGCTCTCCATGAGGAGAGCGACGAGGTTTCGAGCATTTCGTCCCAGCAGAAGAAATTTCAATCCACGCTCTCCATGAGGAGAGCGACCTCTTGGCTCGGCGGCTGGAAGACGGGAGCCATCATTTCAATCCACGCTCTCCATGAGGAGAGCGACCATATCGTCCATATGTCGGTGGTCTGCCAATAGGTATTTCAATCCACGCTCTCCATGAGGAGAGCGACATTGCGTACTGCCGCCGTAAGCCTGTACAGTGGGGTATTTCAATCCACGCTCTCCATGAGGAGAGCGACAAATGCGGCAAAGCTTACGTATCAATCAGTATATATTTCAATCCACGCTCTCCATGAGGAGAGCGACAAGGACTTGATACCGGCAAATGCACCGTGCTCACATTTCAATCCACGCTCTCCATGAGGAGAGCGACTGCGTACATAGAGTTCGTGCAGTTTCCAGTACGTATTTCAATCCACGCTCTCCATGAGGAGAGCGACTGGTGGTTTCCAGCATTTCGTCCCAGCAGAAAAAATTTCAATCCACGCTCTCCATGAGGAGAGCGACACAGGTCAAGGCCGACTTTGGGTTGATCATCGGCATTTCAATCCACGCTCTCCATGAGGAGAGCGACTTTTTCGGAAAAATTGTTCGCGGTGGTTCTGTAATTTCAATCCACGCTCTCCATGAGGAGAGCGACGTAAAAAGTTTCCTCATTCATCGAGACTTTTTGCATTTCAATCCACGCTCTCCATGAGGAGAGCGACGCCCGTCCGCGACGATAAGGCCGTTTTGCAGTTTATTTCAATCCACGCTCTCCATGAGGAGAGCGACCCTCACGCGCCTTCGGTAGTCCGGTGTCATAGTTTAATTTCAATCCACGCTCTCCATGAGGAGAGCGACTCGGCATGCTGGACGTACAAGCCGATCAAACGCTATTTCAATCCACGCTCTCCATGAGGAGAGCGACGACACTACGCTCGAAACGCACCTCAACCGCATCATTTCAATCCACGCTCTCCATGAGGAGAGCGACTCCTGCCAACGGTCAACAGTATTGTAAAATTCACTATTTCAATCCACGCTCTCCATGAGGAGAGCGACCCATGCCCTTGAGCACGGCATACACGCGCGTGCGATTTCAATCCACGCTCTCCATGAGGAGAGCGACCAAGTCCGTACTCGGACACCGCTTCGGTGGCGTAATTTCAATCCACGCTCTCCATGAGGAGAGCGACAAGGCGGTAGCATTGAAAAACCCAACGCGAGTACGATTTCAATCCACGCTCTCCATGAGGAGAGCGACTTGCGTAGAACGGACGTGGAGCAGCACCGTAAGATTTCAATCCACGCTCTCCATGAGGAGAGCGACGAAAGCGTTAAGGCCGAGGATCGTGCTCATGTCAATTTCAATCCACGCTCTCCATGAGGAGAGCGACCAGACTGCCAGTTCTTCCGCAACGCCAACTGGAAATTTCAATCCACGCTCTCCATGAGGAGAGCGACAAGCCACTTATGGACGTGGTGGACGGTCATAGTCTATTTCAATCCACGCTCTCCATGAGGAGAGCGACAGTGCAGCTGGACATTTTTGTCCGTTTTTTGAGACGCAAGCCAGCTGCCTAGCTTTAAGCATATCAAACAACACCGCCGATACGACGAACAACATGTCTAAAACGAGCAACTGGCTTTCTGTCTCATTTTAATGTCCATTATTTAGTTTTCAAAACGCCCCACGAAAATCACAATTCGGATTTCGATAGTTTTTCAGGTGCGAAAGACGTCCCTTATCATGAGCGCTTACACTTCGCACAAACACCATTCCAAGACCGGCCACCTTGCCGAAAACACAATACTGCTGGCTAGAAAACACACTCTGAATACCGGACGGCACACTCAAACGCTCAACCCAGCATACCCCACACCATATCGTTATGGCACCATGCCATTTTGCCTGTGCTATATCATTATCACATCATTAACCGGCAAACTCCGTTCACGTCCATAATGCTCAATCCTATCCGCATATCGAGCGCCAAGTTTATAAAAGCGCAGGCTGTCCTCATCGGTATTGGCAATCTTCAGCAAATCGTGCACCAACACCAGATAATCGGAAGGACTCACCGAGCATTCGAAAACACTGTTCTGCACACGCTGTCCGTATTTCATGCATATCTTCGCCACCAAACGAAGACGACGCTTCCCCTCAGGGGTTTCCGTACTCACATCGTACGCAACCACAACCATCATGGTTTTTCACCTCCAATAACGTATCACCACGAATCATCGCATACCGCCACACACAGCTACGCACCTTTTACTTCCACATAAATGGCGGGTAATCATCAAGATCACCCCGCAACGATCGAGCTAGCAGCAGCGCTTGCACATACGGAACCAACCCCCATGAAATTTTTTCTTGCAGGAACGGATGAAGAATCTGATCGCTCTTCTTTTTCTGCCACGCCGTAAGCACTTTCTTCCGCCCGGAATCAGACAGCAGCACACCACCATTCTCCCGTATTTCAAAATCCCCCGGCTTAACAGCGCCTGTATTAACCAATGTCAGCACAAAGCGGTCAGCCAACACCGGGCGAAACTCTTCAACCAGATCCAATGCCAGAGAGGCTCTCCCGGGCCGATCCGTATGCATAAAACCAACATACGGATCCAGCCCCACGCCTTGCAAAGCCGCAATGCAATCATTCGTCAATATGGAGTAGCAAAAAGACAACAATGCATTTAGTCTGTCCAGCGGAGGCCTCCTCGACCTATTGGTGAAAAAGAAATCATCTTTATTCTTCAGGACCAAATCGTCAAAAGCGTAGAAATAATCTTTGGCAGCAAGCCCTTCGACACCCCTCAACCCATCAACCGTCAAACTTTTCCGAGCTTCTAACAATGCCGCCGACAATTTGCCGCTCTGCTCGGCAAGTCGGTCAATATTTACCCGCAAAGCATGATCACGTTTCGTACGTTCGAGCACCCATTTCGCATTGTAAAGTTTTCCAACAATGAAAGATTTCGCGTAACACAAAGATTTTTGTTCGTCATCCGCGACTCGAAATTGTTCACGGCGAAGTAGCACATTACGATTCTCCTCCCCTAACACGGAACAGTAATAATGGCCTCTCGGTGAATAGAATGCCATAGAAACGCCCAGTTTGCCGCAGCGCCCCATAAGAGCAGGCGAAGCACCCTTATACGAGAAACACATGATTCCCTCAATTGACCGTAACGGCACTTTCGCCAAGGTTTTGTCATTCTGATGAATCACAACATTGTCGTTCTCCAAAGCAAGATAGGCATCTTCCGTCATCACAAACAGCGTGTTTAACAGCCGCTTCATCACTCCCCGCTTTCCTTGAGCCGTTCTTCGATATATGCTTTTGCCGATTTCACCTTCCGTAATTCAGGCAGGCACAAATCCCGTAGAGAACATGACGAACACGATCTGGTCTGTTTCACTTTAGGAGTCCATCCGCGGGAGAAAAGATCATGCATTTGCAAGAAGTCAGCTTCGACCATGTTGCGAAGATCTTCGTCCAATTTTACCCGCTCACGACGTTTTGTCTGTCGATAAAACAAAGCACCTTCAGGAATATCACACGCGAGCATTTCTTCCAAGCACATCGCTTCCGCGCATAGCTGTAAACGATCAGCATCAATCGTTTTGGATTTGCCGTGTTTGTATTCAATCGGATATGGCAACCACAATCCGTCTCTTCCGTGAAGCGGAACACCATCATTAGACTTATGGAATTCCACAACATCACAGGCTCCAGTTATGCCGAGCGCTCGCGAATAGACTCTCAAATCCCGCATGATCAGCGTATCGCCGCGAGATTCAGAAGCCGCATAATCGTGGGCGCGTTCATGTTCCAGATGCCCAGCTGTGGTCAAATAATTCTCTGACCACAGCTGTTCGATATGGATAAGAGCCCACTGTCGTTTGCAGAATGAGAAATGCTGGATGCCCGAAAGGGCCAGCCAATCTTCTTCCGGATATCCTTCTGGCCCTTTCATGCAACACCCCTTACTCTCTCAATTCCAAACGCTTCAGCGTCCTTCAATCACTTCGTACCGCAAGTCGGGAATAGAAGATCCATTCACTGCCACCGTTCCGTCCACATTAACGGAAACGGAACGATGAACTTTGGCGGAAGAGTATTGCCCTGACTTGCTGTTGTGCGTGAACCACACAACGTCCAACACTTCCATGGACCCCGCAGGACGAGCCGAACTTTCATCATTCTCAAACAACGTGACGAGAGCTTCCTTGATTTTTTCGGCGTCTTCTGCAGTAAACCCGGTTTTTTCGGCAAGCTGTGGGCTGATGCTGCCATACGTCGCATACACCGCACGGCCGGAAACACGGTATTTCATTCCCATGGTATCGGAGGATTTCTTACCGGTGTCCGTGGTTTCACTGTTCACTGACTTAGTGATCTGCACGTCGTCAATGGCGATGGGTTCAACCGAGAACGCAGCCTGAATGGAAACCGGACCGCGCACGCCCAAGGAAACTTCGTCAACATCCTTAGCTTTTTTGAATGCGAATACTTGTCCGAACGCACGTACGTCAAGCCACTGTTCGCACACTTTCTGGAACACCAGGTTCTTCTGTTTCTGCTCTTCTTTCGGCAAGGTTTTCAAATATGTGTTGAAACGGTCCGACAATGATTTTGCGCCGTCATCGGAACGGTCATCGGACTGCACGAAAATCGTTTCACCAGCATCTTGCAGGCGATTGCGAATCTTCCTTTTCAGTGCAACGTCAGAAACCTCGCCCAGCCCTTCCGATGTGGTTCGTGGACGATTGCCATTCAACGGATCACCATTAGGATTGGCATTATTAGACGCAAAAACGACTGCGAAATCAATCTTGTTTTCCAAAGCTGCCATGATATGACTCCTTAACTTTTTCTTTGATAATCAACGTCGATAACTTCAAAAACTAAACACTAGTTTTCTTTGCTCTTCTGGGATGCTTCTTGCGCTTTACGCATAGACTCCCTTCGCTGGCATGAATAACCGAGCAGAAAGAGCGGTGAAAGTGCACGGTTATCTTCGAAGTCTCCTTCTTTGAAAAGCGCCATGACCTCATCCACGCTGTTCTGGAACCAGGGCGCGCCATTCGCCGATTTCAGGTAGGGCATCAGTTGCTTCCACAGCGTTCCCCATGTTGTAAACGGCTTTGCGACGAAATTGCTCATGAGCTTAACGGCATTGGTCGGACGGGTGTCACTGATTCCTTGCTTATACAGGACACCGTTTTCAAAGCGGTCCGCGAGTGCCAGCAATCTCCCGTATAAGTAGTCGCGGTCATTTCGTGTTGGTTCAAGGTACATGGATATCGTGTCCTCCTGTTTGTTTTGCTTCCTCGCGTCGTCAATGTAATGTTTTTTCCATAGGCTGCATGCGATTTCAAAATCTCTTAGCCATGCTCCTGGAGCGTCATATCCCATAGGTTTAGTGACTCTGTGGTATGTGGCGTCCAATATGAAGCGGGGAAGCGATTCTCCTCCGAACATGCATTCTATAAGCTGCTTTTTCGTGTTTTTCGCAAAACGTTTATAGGCTTTGCTGCTTCTGTCTGACACGTCATATGCGCAGCTGATGATGTCGGCAAATGGTGGCGCACCTTCATATGCGACAAACTTCTTTTTTTCTTTGTCGTACATTTTCAACGGCCATGCCGCATCAACATGCCACCGCAGGATACTTTCGACATATTCGTCTTTTGAAAGTTCACGGTAATATGTAACGCTCAAACGCCCTGATGTCGCCGCATCCAGAATGACAATCATCATTGGGTCGGCATGCTTTTTGAGTTTGTTAGCATTGCCATATCCGCGTAGTACCTTCGAAAAAACTTGTGCGTATTGAAAGTTTGTTGCGGTCAGCGCATCTGCAATATCGTTGCGGGGAGCTTCCGGCTCGTCCACATCCGATGAGAACAAAGAGCCAAAATCATAAGAACCTTCCTGAGGGTCAAGCTTCGGCTTTTCGTTGGGGTTTTTCACCGAGCAGATGACTATGGCCTGGGTATCGGTAATCGTTCCATGATTATTGACCAACCATTGCAGCGTCGAATGTATCTTCTGCGATGTTTCACCATCGACTTGCAAAGCCTCCTCTTTGGATGCGAAGCGCCCTCGATAGGTGAAATTCGTTGAATCGTTTGCCGATAACAGTTTGGCGTTGCCATTTACGCTGACAATTTTCTTAGGGAAGTTCAATATCGGAGCATATAGGTCCTCTCCGAACATATCCTTCCCTTTTTTCTGTCGATCATGGTACAAATAAGAAATCCATTGCGCCTGTATATCGGGATCGTTCGAGACATCTGAGTTTTGCAGCCCAATTTCAACTTCGAAGCAAACACCTGCTTTCCGGTCTTTTTCGGTTATTTCCACATTGAATCGAGCGGCTTCTTCGCTGATGCTGTGTTCCGAAACGCATCGATAGATGGCATTAAGTTTGACGTTGTCGCCTTTCCAAGCGGCAAGCTGCTCCAAATACATGGAGGTTTTCTCCTTGTCGAAATGCAAGTCGAGATATTGGAGCTGATCAAACAGAGGATGCGGTACCGGCTTGATGGTGCGTCCCATGGAACTTTCTGTGCACGGGATAACAATCGTTTGTTTTTCCCTCAGAAGCCGTAGTATCTCACCATTCTCGTTTACCCCTAGCGTCAATAGTGTCGGAAGTGTCGTATGCCCCGGAGGAATCAAGGCTTTCCTAATGTCAAGCGTAGAACCGTCGCCACTTCTCGGAATTTTTCCGGCGGCGTTGTGCACAGATTCGTTGATAAGCAACAGATTGTTCGACAGGCTCATCACTCACTCCTCTCCCACCGGCTGCAGATTGCTCCCCAAAGCGAATTCCTTGACGCTCTGGTTTTTCCTGATAATTCGTCCATCCAATTTCGTGGATTCCGGACGCTCAAATTCGATGATGCCGTCGGACATAACAGGCGACCAGAATCGGGCGATAAAATCGTGGTCCTCGTTTTCATCCGGATACGTGAATCCATGGAACATGTATCCCATATTCCACTCGCCATAACCGTCATAAAACCCTTCGCCAGATCCGAACTCACATGGTTCCACATACCCCTGGCACTCGCGCGTCCCCAAGAATATGTCTCGGCGACCGCCTTTCTGAACGGATCTCAAGGCGATATTATGATGTTTGTTTTCGTCGCGGTCAGCGACAAGATCTTCACGCTGATCATTCCATTCGAAATGAGCCAAAACCTGATAACGCACGTCTTTGAGATACGTGTAGTACGAAAGATCATTGCCTCCGCTCATTTTGATGGGTCGAATTCCCTTTCCTTCAGTCTGAACTCTGTTCATCACACGAACAGCGTCAATAACCCACATAAAAGTTGGCTTCCAATAGATGCTTTCCGTAATGCCTTTCAAAGCTTGGTACGTTGGCACCTGATACGAAAATTTCTCACCCCCAACACGTGTTGCTGCTTCCGAGAACAACGCATATCTGCCTGATACCTCATATTCAATTGAGTTGCGATGTCGTTGCATATAACTCCTTCGTTAATCGTTCCCTCAACCAGCCACTGTCAATATAGCACATTTTACGCTTATTGTACATAGAACTCTTTGAGTGTTTCTCAATCAACAATCAACCAGTTATTCTTGTATAAGTAGGTTTTCCTACTGTCGCCACATTCATGGCGTGGATTGAAAATATGTACAACATGCGTATTTACCAAACGAAACTCTCCTGCAGATTCCCATCGACCTGCAGGAGAACCACTGCCCTTTCATATCATCAACAGAGACATGTCCGTCTCTGTCACCACGCCATATTCGCCTTTGTAATAATCTCCATTCAGAACGCAAATATCGAAATCCTCGCTAGCGATGGAAATCGCATGTTTTTCGTTCAAAATCTTGTATTCGTAATCGAAAAGGGAAACCGTGTATTCCTGTAGCCGCCGCAGAATCGCAATCTTCTCCCTCAACTCACCGTGACCCAACATATCCAGTAATTCCATCGCATTGCCATAGGGAACCACAACATTGTGCGTGATTTTCGGAATCACACGATATTCATTGCCGACCGTTTTGAACGCCTGGGCAAAAAACGGATTGTATCTCTCCCCCATCGTATTGTTCTCGAATTGCTTACGTTGGCTTTCGTTGTATGCCAGCAACTCATAAATCGTTTTTCCAGCGTTTTCCTTTTTCCAAAGCGGACCATCCAGCAAACTATTGCCGCCATCTCGATCCTCACTTTGAAGCAGCATGCCATAAAACTCATTGAGCATGCCAGTAGAAAGCAGATCAGCATCAGGATGCTCACCCATAATCTGCAGAGTGAGCTTTTTGCCTCTGTGAATCTCTGGAAGATAGTCCTTGAACCTTTCCTCACCTTGCAACGGATAGACATACACATCCTTGATTTCTTTCGATTCACCATTCCTGTTGCACCTGCCAGCCGCTTGCATAATGCTATCCAGACCAGCCATCGCCCTGACTACGCATGCGAACGAAAGGTCCACTCCCGCTTCGATAAGCTGCGTGCTTACGCAAATCACCGGTTTGGAATCATGAGGATCAGTTAACACCTTTATTCTCGCTAACTGGTCTGCCCTATGTTTGCCACACATGGCAGTACTCAAATGAATCAACTCAAACTGCCCGTCAGCATTGAGCTCTTGCAAACACTGATACATTTTGCGCGCTTCACTCTTCGTGTTGACGATAGACAGACAATTGCCGTTCCGAAGTGCCTGCTCATATATGATGTTCGCAAGTTCCTCGCAACTCTTGCTTTCCTGTGAAGCAATAATCCGGGTACGCTTGAGCTTCTCTTCGTAACCATCAGTATTGTCGATAAGATCAGGCTCGTCTGACAGACGCAGATTCTTTCGCGCCGTTCGTTCCAATAAAGGCTGCGTAGCTGAGCACAGCAGAATAGTCGAGTCCAATATCGTCGAAAGAAAACTCACAACTTCATTAAACGGATTGATGATATTCAATGGAAGCGACTGAATCTCATCAAAAATGATGACGCTATTGGCCATGTTGTGGAATTTACGAAGTTTCGTACCACGCGCCGACATAACCGTTTCCAAGAATTCGACCATCGTAGTCACGATGATCGGATTATCCCAACGTTCAGACGCCAGTTTACGTTGACGTTCCTTCGCATCCTCTTCCTCACTTGTGCCGATAGATCCCGTGTTACCGGAATTCTGAAGGCCCGCGGTGGAGTAATGCTCCAGCACAATATTGCTGTCAGCATCCAGACCAAGCATATTCCGGAATGTTGCCACGGTCTGTGACGTAATAGACAAGTACGGAATCACATAAATGATTCGTCTTTTCCCTGTTTCCAAAGCATGATGCAAGGCGAAATTCAACGAAGCCAACGTTTTACCGCCTCCGGTCGGAACCGACAATCGGTAAATCCCTGTCTCTCTGCTCCCAGCTTGACGGCACTGTTCCGTAATCTGTTGACGGATTTTATTGATTTCGGATGTCGAATCGAATGATTTCATGCTTTCGTCAAGACGGCGAATCAGTTCCGACCAATCCGCCTTGATCGGATGATATTGCTCTTTCGTCTCAAAATAAGCCGTATCTGTTCTATCGGCATCAATCAAACGAGAATAAACGTATTTAACTAGTAATCCCGAGTAGAAATAACGACTATCTTTCGACAATTTCAGCAATTTAGTTCGTCCTACAAAATCGAAAACATCTTTTTCGGCCTGCTGGAAGGTGTCTTGCAAGTCGAGGTCCAAATCATGTAGCCCCTGTTTGATTTCCCCATACGCATATTTAGGATTCTGTTTATCTGCTTCCGTAAAACCTGTGAGAAAAGCCTCATCACCGATTTCATTGATGCAATCAGGAAGCTCTCCATGATGTTTTGCAATAACAAGTTCAAGAATCTCTTTCACGATTTCCGCTGCCGAATTCGAAATCGGCAGGTCATTGACGACGAACGCACCCTGCCTCGCATGAGGAATCTCACCACGACGTCCCTTGCCTGATATCAGATACGTTTGAAACTGTTGCGCGACCTTTCCAACATCATGCAGGAGCGCCGCCATTCGCGGAATCTGAGAAAACTCCGATTCATAGCTTTCCGCTAAGTCACCCGCATTGTGAAGATGGTCACGCAACGTCTGTACACCGCCATCCGCGTCCTTGTGCGCCAGCAAAGTCATAATCTGCTCCTTCACAGATATGTTCAAGCACCCCTACATTACCATAGCGTTACAGTTCTCACGAGCATTGCAACGAGGTTCGGCATATAGAGACAGAAGACTTTCAAGTGGAATAATCCGCATATACGCATACTCATTGGTATACCTATTCATATCTTTCCATTTTCAATTCCAAATGGAAAGATATGAATATTTTTTGCGTTAGCTACACTTAACCGAATAAGTGTAGCTAAATTCCGCGTTAGCCACATTTATTCGCACATAGAAAAAACCGGACAGCGGATTCTTGGAATCCACCCACTTGGGCGAACCCGTTGAATCCGCCGTCCGGCGGCGCGACTGCTTCTCAAGAATGTGTGCTTGACTCACATGGATGGTACTGAGAACCATTCGCTTAACGATCTGTTTCCGTGCGCGCCAACCGCGTAAGGAACGCGGCTGCGCGGCACGGACACAAATCAAGTCTTGCGCGATTCGAGCCGCGGTGGACAATACCACGGCGGCTCGAAAGCCAAAGGATTACTCTAGCCGCAGCTTGGAATAATCGCAAGCTGATTGGATTTCACGGAATTCGCGAAATCCACGAAATCCTTGGAACCAGATCAGGCCTTGGCAACCTCAACGTTCAGCTCATCGCCGGCCGTCACTTCGAAGGAGGTGGCGAGCGTCTCGGAGGCGATGAGATCCTTGAACTGCTCGACCTTCGCCACGTCATCGGCCGGCACGGTCAGCGTCAGCGCGATGCGGTCGGAGATTTCCAGATCGGCGGCCTTACGGGCGTCCTGCACGGCGCGGATCACGTCGCGGGCGTAGCCTTCGGCGATCAGATCATCGTTCAGCTCGGTGTCGAGGATCACGAAGCCGCCGGTCGGCAGCGCTGCGGAAACGGAGTTGGCGGCCTCTTCGGCGTTCTTCTCCTCCACGCTGTTGATCAGCTCGTATTCGCCTTCCTCAAGCACGATCTCACCGTTCGGAGTCTCACATACCGGAGCGCCTTCGGCGTTCACATGCCATGCGCCGGACTTGGAAGCCTTGATGGCGAACTGTACGTCCTTGCGCAGGCGCTTGCCTGCCACGCGAGCGTTCACGCGCAGCTCGTTGATGATCTTCAAGCCTTGGGCTTCGGCATCCTCAAGCGTGCACAGTTCAACGTTCTTCACGTTCAGTTCGGATTTCAGAATCTCGTCGTATGCGGCCACGGCATCAGTGTTTTCCACCACCACGGTCAGCTTATGCAGTGGCTGGCGCACGCGGATCTGCTTCGTCTTACGCATCGACAGGGTGCCGGACACGACCTCGCGCACCTTCTCCATCGCGTCAACCAGAGCCGGATCGTCAACGAGCACACGGCCCAGTTCGGTCGCTTCGCCAGTCTGCTCGTCGGCAAGGAACGGCCAGTCGGCCAGATGCACGGATTCGCCACCGGTCAGACCACGCCACACGGCTTCCGCTTCCATCGGAGCGAGCGGTGCGATCACGCGCATGAATGCTTCAAGCACGGTGTACAGCGTGTTGAACGCGTTCGCATCCTCATTCCAGAAACGGTCACGATTGTTGCGGATATACCAGTTGGTGAGCATGTCGATGAAATCAGACACTGCTTCGCAAGCGTCGGAGATCAGGAAGTCATCCAGCGAGCTTTGCGTCTTTTCGATCAGACGGCGGGTACGTGCCAGCAAGTAGCGGTCCATTTCCGGCAGTGCGGCGACCTCATCGGCACGCAACGCACGAGCATCGAAACCGGCACCATTATTGGCGGCGTTCGCATACAGGGTGAAGAAGTAGTACGAGCTCCACACTGGCAGCATGACCTGACGCACGGTGTCGCGAATGCCATCGGCGGTCACGATCAGGTTACCGCCGCGCAGGATCGGCGAGCTCATGAGGAACCAACGCATGGCGTCGGAGCCGAAATCGTTGAACACACCGTTCACATCCGGGTAGTTGCGCAAGTGCTTCGACATCTTCTGACCATCGGAACCGAGCACGATGCCATGGCAGATCACGTTTTTGAACGCCGGCTTGTCGAACAGTGCGGTCGCCATGATGTGCTGCACGTAGAACCAGCCACGGGTCTGGCCGATGTATTCCACGATGTAATCGCACGGGAAATGCTGTTCGAACGTTTCCTTGTTTTCGAACGGGTAATGGTACTGGGCGAAGCTCATGGAACCGGATTCGAACCAGCAGTCCATCACGTCGGTGATGCGGTGCATGTGGCTCTTGCCGGTCGGATCGTCCGGGTTGACGCGGGTCAGCTCGTCGATGTACGGGCGGTGCATGTTGACATTGCCCTCATGGTCGCGCGGATAATCGCCAAAATCAGCCTTCAGCTCGTCCAACGAACCGTACACGTCAACGCGTGGATACTTCGGATCATCGGAAACCCACACCGGAATCGGCGAACCCCAGAAACGGTTGCGGGAGATCGACCAGTCACGGGCGTTGGCCAGCCACTTGCCGAACTGGCCGTCCTTCACATTGCCCGGAATCCAGTTGATTTCCTGGTTCAGTTCGAGCAGACGATCCTTGATCTTGGTGACGGACACGAACCACGAGCTCACCGGCTTGTAGATGAGCGGCGTGGCGCAACGCCAGCAGTGCGGGTAAGAGTGTACGTAGCTCTTCTCCTGGAAAAGGATCGCACGCTGCTCTTCCGGAATACGCTCCAGCGGACCGTCGCCGGCACGCAGGTTACGCAGGATCGGCTTGTTCGCATCGAACACGTACATGCCCTCGTAGTCCGGGCACAGCGCGGTGAACTTGCAGCCCGCGTTGAGCACGTCAACGCTCTTGATGCCCTTGGCGTTGAGCGTGTTCATATCGTCTTCGCCGTACGGAGCCTGGTGCACGAGGCCGGTACCCTCAACGGTATCGACATAGTCGGCGGTGAAGATCTGATAGCCTTCCGGACCCGGAACCTTGCCCTCGACGGCGTTCTCGTCGCCTGCGAAGTACGGGAACACCGGGTAGTAGCGCCAGCCTTCCATCTCGGCACCCTTGAGTTCGCGCACGATCTCATAGTTGTCGCCAAGTTCCTTGGCGTAGGAGCCGAGCAGTGGCTTGCCCAGGTAGAACTAGATCGGAA
>ONZW01000273.1_pt1 | contig 45536 bp, 39 predicted proteins | sample 1671071 | NCBI WGS metagenome assembly ONZW01 (sample SAMN06348119, study PRJEB24527) | human gut metagenome | biome: human gut; feature: ankylosing spondylitis patient; material: feces | host: Homo sapiens | place: China | collected 2015-10
ACGGGTGCCAGCAGGCACCCGTCTAAAAGGTGACACCCTAAAATTGGAAACTTACCAACTGAATCCTGTTTCCATTTACACAAAATTTTGGACAGTGTCATTTTTTAACATTTTCCAGTACGCATAGACCGAGAGCATCCTGTTCTAGCTACTACAATATCGACAGCCGAAAACTACCATTTGGAATTATTTTCATCTCAAATAGCTCCACTCCATCGTCATTATAGAATTGAATGGATATTTTAATTGTACATTATTAAATATATTGTTCAGTCTTAAATATAACTATATTATTTCCCGTTTCTTAAATCCGTGATAGTATCTATTTTAAAGATTGAAGATAAAATACTTCTTTTATTTTGAATAGGTTTCACGCTTTCAATATATTTAACAAATTCTATCTTAATTCTCTTATTAATATCTCTCATATTTTCATACTTATCTACAGGTATGGTCGTTACAAAATGGTGAACATCATTATCTCCTAAAGATTCATTATAGTGTTCATTGTATTTCCGTATGATAGATTTAATTCGATACTCTACATATTTTCTTTTATCTTGATTAAATAATCTAGTGAAATGCCCTTTATAATCAAATCTTGAACGTAGTTCAGGTGATATCCTAGTAGGAAACTCTTCTTTTGTAATATTTGATGTAAATATTATTACGAAACCATTGATATCAATTTCCACAGCTTGAGAACTTACCATCTTACCACTCTCTAATACATCCAAAAAGAAATTAAATAGTGTGGCATTTGATTTTTCAAATTCATCAATTAGAATAAGTCCTACATCCGTATTACGGACACGAATAAAAATCTCACCATCATCGCTTCCGATATAGCCACGAGCACTACCTATTAATGAACTTAATGAGAATTCGTTGCTATAATTACCGAAATTTACTTTTGCTAAATTCTCCTTACCTCCAAGGCATTTATATAATGCTCTAGCAACTTCTGTCTTGCCGACCCCTGATTCCCCTAATAGAAATAACGATAAAACTTTATGCTCTCCTATTTTGTTAAACAAACGAAATGATTTTGCTATTTCATAGAAATCATCTTTGAACTTTTCGTGCCCGTATAATGATTCTCGAAATGATTTAAAGAATGTTTCGAATTCTTCAGGTGTAAAATCTGTAATCTTCTTATGGATTCTATCTGTTGCAATTATAGGGGAAGGTAATTGTTCGAAGAAAATATCGTATTTTTCTTTGATGTCTACAAATTGTTCAAAACAATATCTTAATTCATATTTAAGTTGATTAAAATACCTGTCGTCACAGATATAAATAATATCTTCATTAGTGAATAGTCTAAATACATTTTCTCCAATAGCCTGAATAGCGCTCGTATTATAATATCCTCCACCTAATATTGATACATCAATAACATATATGCCATTTTTGTAGGGAGTGAACTTGTCAATATCTTTTGAGTCTTCTAAAAAGTAACTTAAACTTTTCACTTCATACTCTAAAGACTGAAACAATGTCCTTATTGACTCAAATTCTATTTGATTATAAAACAATAGTTCTTTTTTCATGCTATTTTGTAGTATGTATATTCTGGATTATAGCTAACAAATCAATGTAATGGTATATAGAATCATCCCCTGAACTAGCAAACTCTTTATATGTCGGTTGCTCAATGGGATATTGACTTTCTTGTATTTCCTCAAATTCGGATGTCCTTTTAAATTGTGATTGTATATTCCCTAATTCTGCAAAGTATTGAAAAGTATTGCCTAACTGATTTATTTTAATAGTACCTTTATATATTCCTAAGACACTAACTTTTCCAATAAATAAATCATCAACATTGTATGAGCTTTCAAATTCATTTTCAAAAGTAACAGGTATTTTTATGATAATTTTATCATTCCCATTTAGTAGTACACCTTTAATTTTATATGCATAATCTTTAAACATTGAGTTGAATAAGTTTGTTATATCAAATCCATTAACCCCAGGAACAGAAAGATTTTTGAAAGCTCCACTTGTAAATAACTTTACCGTCCTTAGCTCAACTTCATTTTCTAATGATAATTGAACATTATCAATTAATACTAATTCACCTTCTTTGATAGTATTATCAAACTGAACAATATTTTTACTTGCGTCTACGACATCACTTAATATAACAGATTTGGTTGTTTTAATCTCGATGGTCTCCAGTACTTTTTTCGAAGCACTTCCTCCTACATTAATATCTGCATTACCTTCACCACTAAATAGTTTTAGAAAGCCCAGTCCCATTTTTGCTCCTAAATGCGCAGAAGCGTTACCTTCTGCATTCTTTTGTACCTCTTTGGCTACAGTTATGAAATTATCAAACATCATCTTAATTTCATAAACCTTAGGGTAATTGATATAATAAATATTAAATGCCATAGACTGTGATATATGTGTATTCTTATTATTTTTTAATATTATTAATCGTAATTCTGTAATATTGTTTAGTTACCTTCATCTTGTAATAATTTATATAAGCCCTTGTTTATTACGGGAAATTTAAGATTCTTACGAATTGTTGAAGATAAATAATGATCATCTTTTTGTTATTCAATTGTTCTTTCATATCCTCGATTTGTTTAAGATAAATAATCTCTAATCCACAATTCCAATTGTTTGGGCAATGTCGTTTCAATCTTATCAGGATCATATTCCATGTACATTCTATATATCAAATCGGATGGCATTAGGTAATTTACAATCTTTAAGCAGACAAACCTTATTTCCTTTTGTCAATATGTAACCAACTTCTAAAGCGACATTTGGATTATAACTGTCTTGATCATTTTGTAAAATATTGCTGCTGCAACTTTGCGACAATTAAGACATGCTTTAATATTATTTTACAAATAATCCGTAAATAACTTTTCGTTAGCTAGTATGGCAATATATCCATTCTTTGCAAATATACTTTGAATTATATCATAGACTATTTTGAGTTTCTCTCTAAATGGCATAATGACAAAAACTGCATGGTTTCCATAAGTCTTATAAAACTTTATTTCTTCATCTGAATATGAAGGAATATAAGACATTTTAAAATCAATATTTCGTTAGACCTTAATTTCTTGGTATCTGTCCATTAGAGAACTCTCTCCTTTTTCTTTTGACCATAATAATTTAGTATCGAGAGCTGCCACGATATCGTCTCTTCTTATCCAACTATCATTTGCAAAACTTTCTGCTTCAATCTTATTTGTAGATTTAAATATATCTAAAGCCTTCTCCAACTCTATTATTGGCATAATCTAATCTCGTCTAAGCCCATCAGGAGCATAAACTAAAATGTCAATATTGGATCTAAGGCTGCCCGTCTCATAAACGCGTGATCCAAATATGTATATTTCTTTAACATTGTTAATCTTGGAAATTTTATATTTAAATCTCTGAGATTAATTAGTCTTACATCATCTCTAATTGCCATATTATATAGATTGTTTATTATAAATTAAGTCTTTGGGATCCACATTCAATATCATTGCAATCTCAAATAACACCTCTAAACTTGGTTGCCGACGGTTACAAACATACGAATTGACAATACAAAAACTTTTACCGAGCTTTTCTGCCAACCAGGTCTGTTTGATGCCTTTTTCTTCAAGCACCTCTTTTATTCGGTTCATCTGTTTATTCATCGTTTAATTCTTTGTTATTTTACAAAGATATAAAATATAATGTTATAAAAAGATAAAAAAGGAGAGGATTTTCCTCGCCTTGATAAATAGATCTACATTACACCTCCAACTCCTTCAATGGCAATCCATAATTATATTGTCTGAAGAATCCTTTGTGAATAAGTTTCAAACCAATGGTCTGATAATACTTATAGTCATCATCCTCGGTGCAGAGGTATTTGTGACCGTAGCGCGGGGCGTACTCCTTGAAGAATCGGGCAAGATCTTTCAGGTTTTCCTGCTGGTTTCGTTTGAAGTTGCTGCGTACAATGATAATACTCCACTCGGGGATACTGCCGACGCTGCAACTATATTTTCAGAAACGGATGTATAAATATATTTCGCCTACATGGACAGAAGCACAAATACCGTTGGCGTTGTGCATGACGGAACAACAGTTTCTGTAACCGAAACCTGACAGTTCAAGGTCGAAAGTCTCGATCAAAAGTTTTAGGGCCGGATTTTTTCTTGTCATGGATTGGAGAACAGCTTCACCTGATTTTACCTTTATAAGATAGTCGGCAATGTCATATCCGTTCACCCTTTCAACATCATTTGCATTTTCTTCAAGATACTCGGAAATCTCAGTACGGATGTTTCTTTTTCTCATTTGCATACACTTTTCTTTCCATTCCTGTGTCATTCCGATATCAGGGAACAGAACAACATTCCGGCCTTTGAGTACGTCAAAATTCTGCTCGTTGAAGCATCCGTTTTTACCTCCCGTTGCAAGCCAGATATACTCCGGTATATAGAATGAAGCAATGATTGCAGTCTTTTCACTTTCCACTATGGCAACGGGTTTCCTGCTGTTGTATAAGAGATGTTCTCCAAAGTAGCATTGTTGTAAGTGGAATTCCGGTATATCAAGCTCTGTATGTACCCATGAAACATGGGCATAGGGTTCTTTAATTCGTTTTCCTGTCTCTGCATTGTACTGCATGATTTTCCCGGTTCTTATTTTCCCGGATATGTCTGTTTGCCAGAATACCGTAGCATTTTTCCATTTTCTGGCGGTACCTACATGGTAAGTCTTCATCAGACGCAGTGCAGACTCATTACCCAGATGATTGGCAAGATACAGAAATAGGTTATTCTGTTCATAGCATTTCATTGTCTGCTGCATAATTTCATCTGGTATAAAAGAAGTGTCGGTATGCCGGTGTACAGGAGGGAGTTTTGGATGACATACAACAGGTTTCTTGTCTTTTACAACAGGGAATGATTTATTGTATTCTTTACATTCCGGATGTTCATCAAAATACATTGCTGGGGTATAATGATAACCACAATTATTGATTCTGTTACATTTTCCTACATATCCTGGAAAGGAGATAGCCCCCTGAGTATCAATATAACGGGTGAACTCACGATGCTTTCCGCAGGAGGGGCAGGTGTATCTGTTTCTCTGGTGCCTGTTGTAAGGCTCCAATATAAATCTGAAGTTTTCCATAATTTTCTGTTTTTAGTGATTGACAAAGTGACAAAGTGATAAAGTCAGCCTTAGTTTGTCACTTTATCACTTTGTCATTGTGCTTTTTTATAATTTCCATATTCGTGATAAAGGTAAGTTCCCGTTGCCTTTTTCAGGAAACGGTCATACGTGCTGGTACTCCAGTTCATGGAAACAGCTACCTCCAATCCTTCAGAACGTGTAAACTTATCCGGCAGCTTTTCCAACAGTTCTGTCTGCTTGGGAGTGAGCATCACGCCTTCAATCATGGAGCATATCTGCAGGGCAGTATTTTTAAAATAGGATACCAGACGTATGGATTTCAGTACACTGTCAAGATCAATGCAGTTTTTGTCACCTTCATTACATACCCATTTGCACAGTTGTATGATCAGACAGAATCTATGAATGTAAGTCTCAAATTTGCTGTATATACTGCGTCTTTTATCCGATTCCTCCATGTTCAACATATCTGCCCATTGATGCTGCCATTCCATAACCTTTCGTCTGGCTCCAGGTTCATATTCCAGTCTTGTAGGATTTATATTCCCATGCTCATCATGTTCTATTTTCATTCTGATGAACGATTGCATGATTGTGTTCCATTCATTGAAATGGCTCATGTCAATATCGTCATCTTTCCAGTATAGCTTATCCTGAATTTCAGGTATGGCAAAAAGAATACGGTCAAGGAAACCATTATTGCTTTTACTTCCTTTGAATGTATCGATAAGTATTTCCGGCTGGATTGTACCTATCACATTGGAAAACGGAGAGTCAATCATGATATTGTTGGTATTCATTTTGCGGTCGGAAATATACATGTACCCATTGAACAGTGATATGTAGAACTGTTCTTCCGAGCCTTTGTTGTAGCGTGTGAAATTATTGATCCATCCTTGCAGTTCATCCATGTAAAGGCAAATGCCGCGCGGATTCTCTGATATAGACTTTGCCATAGCTTCCTGTGTAATATCAGAAACCAGAAATCTGGTGCGTACAGGTTCTTTGGGAAACATATCAAATCCCTGTTCCAGACGTTCCTTTTTACTCAAGCTCATTATTGATTCATACTTTCTGTACTCTTCGTTATATATTTCCTTCTGCTCCTTATCAAATCTGAACAGAGGTTCGAAGGCCGTTTTCAGAGGATGGCTTTTGTTGGCACCCGGCCTTCCGACGAGAGCCATATATATGATACACTTGATATCCCATCCCGTTTTGAAATGAAGGATATGTGTATTGCCTATACAAGTGGAAATGGCTGTCATCATGCTGCACGCAGTGTAGTCGATAGGAAATGCCAGGTACTCATACATATTCAGAATGATGTTTCTTATCTTATTTGGGAAAACATCAATAGGAAATGAAGAATCGTTCATTTTGCCTATCATGCTGACAGCATCATTTATTATACCACTTGGAGTTATTCTACTTTCTCCCATACCTGTTAATCACGGTTTAATACCCTGAAAGACTCAATATGTGCTTCATCAGAGAGTTCATTAATACATTTCTTCTTGTGCATTTTCATCCATTCGAGTATCTCAGACCGGTAGAAATGGAGTGTATTACCCTGCTTAGAATGAGGAATACTGTTTTGACAAGTATACCGGTAAATGGTACTCACGCTTTTCTTTATAAGAGAACTTACTTCCTCGATGGATATCTCATCATCTTCCACCGACATGTTATTTTTAGAATTCTGAGCCTGTTCCTCCATCATTTTTATGAGGTGCTCTACAGCCTGCGGCAAGTTATCATGTGTAACTTTGCCAAAAACATTGTTTTCGTTTTTCATCATTTGTAAAAATTTGATTTCTCTGCAAAAGAATGGCAAATGATGGATAAAAAAGCATGTCCTCATGAATTCCTCATGCGGTCCTCATGCTTTCCTCAAACTTTTAACAACTACAATGTAATATGCTGTAATTCTGCGTGTTTATACTATGATTTATATGTATCCGGCTGACATAAAAAAGATTCCCATAAAACTTTAAATTCAGTTTTACAGGAATCTTCAGTAATAAGGATTTTATTTGTTTCTACTGGATTTCTTTCAGATATTCGCTGAAGAAATTGCTTTTTTTCATATTTATGGCCTCAATACGGGAATTGGTTGCCAATCTTGTACTGTTCTTGAATAATACATTGGCAGTGCAGAAAGAAGCTGATATGAACTTCTGGCACCCATTGAAGAAATCGGTTTTCTTTAGGTCTGTTCTACAATAGTGGCACATTATATAGAGATTATGAATGAAAGCTCCCAAGTCAGTCTTTGACATTCTGTAGATTTCAGAAATCGGGTATTGTATATCTTCCTCTATTGGCATACCTGTAATTTGAGCAAAGGCATACTTTTTAAAATATTCAATTTCATAGGGCTTGAGACAATCGTCCAATTCCGTGCTGATATAATTATAAATAAAAGAAAACATTTTGCATAATCTTGTAGATCTGTCATCGGCCGGATTATCATTGCCGTTATTCTCTATTGCATCCAGATAATACTGTAATGGCTTCTGGTCATTTACGAGAAGTTCCTCTATCTTTTCGATCTGCTGTTGATGGCGGTTTTCCTGTTCTTTAAGTCGTATCAGCAGCTCTTCGGCTACACTTTCATTGCCTACCTCATTTTTGTATTCTTCCAGCAGCTTTTTCTTGCACCGGTATAAATGTCCGTTTGTCTTGTTATATATTCTCATATTGACATAGGTAAGTTCTTTATGTAACCATGCCTGATCATCCTTATGCTCATTCAGCACAAGAATATATTTGTCCAGTTCACTTTGAATCTTCATATCGGAGATTTTCCGCACTATCATAATAATTATCGCTATAAGACTGATAGCGGCCAAAGAGTAGGAGACAACCGAGAGTATGGGACTGTATTTATACACCTTTGCTCCTGAACAGATAACACCAACGACTAATAGCAGAAGTACTGCTATTAGCCAGATATAACCGATATGCAACTTTTTTGCATATCTGAATGGATTGATTTTAGAAATTGCCTTTTTCATATTGTTCCGTGTTTTGACTGATTGTATTAATGCTTAATCGTTTTGCAGCTTGTTCCTTTAATGGGTTCACGACTTTGGTATATCGCATTGTGGTACTTTCCTGTTTATGTCCGAGTACATTCTTGATAGTAATAATATCTGTACCGAGGGCCAGTGACAGGGTAGCGTATGTATGACGTGTACAATGGAAGTGTAAGTCTTTCTTTATACCTATGCTTTTGAACCATCTTTTCATCGGATAGGTCAGCATATATGTGGTAAGCCCGTTAAATACGAGTCCTTCACCACGTGGACCGATAACTTCCATGAGATCATCTCCGATAGGAACGTTTGCCATGTTCTTTGTTTTCTGCATACGTTTGAATACACACCATCCGCCTTTGGGCAATTCCTTGATGTCCTCCCACTTCAAAGCAAGTATGTCACTTCTTCTGAAGCCTGTTATACAGGCAAAAATGATAGCCTTTCGCAATACCGGAATAGGGCATTCATTATTTATGATCAGTCCTAATTCATGTTCTGTCAGATAATTGATTTCTGTTTCCTCTTCCGGAATCCTGTCAAGAAAATCATTGATATTCTCTTTGAGCATCCGTTTCTTATAGGCCTCTTTCAACATTCCTCTGAATGTGGAAAAATATCCGGCAGCAGAGTTCTGTTTCAGCTTTTTACTGTCGTCTCTCAGTTTGGCCGTATTCAGCAGATAGGAACGGAATCTCTGGCAGAGAGCCACATTGATATCTGCAAAAGTACATTTGTTGTTGGTGAAGGCAGCAAAGTGCTGATACACATAAATCCACTTCTTATTGTGCTTGAGTGATTCATTTTTGAAATAATCAAGAAAATCTGTTTTCTCAACAATCTTATCGTAAAAATCGAATTTCTCGTTTATTATCTGCTCCAGTACTCTCAGACGGAATATTTCCATCTTCTGCATAATACTTTTTACATGTTCACGTTCCGCAAATGATTTGGGCTTTTCCGGAAGATGTACATTGAGAAAATAGCGGCGTGTTGTTCTGTTAGTTCCAGGAATGAGAATAGGAGGGTAGAAGTCAAGATATAATGAAACTCTTCCCTTACTTATTTTCTTTTTTCTAAGATATACTTTTGAAATCATGATAATTCGGATTTGATAGGTGATACATTAGCGTTGTTTGTCATAGATTGCCGTTTACTCATGTGCGGCTATGGCAGGTTCATTAACATTATTTATGGCAATGTTTCCTGTACCAAATACCTTTCTGAGTCCTTCAATGCTTATAATGACATTCTTTCCCTTTGTCTTCTTGGGAATGTTGTACCATTTGCATCTGTTGTAGACAGTGTCACGATCTACATTGAACAATGCACAAGCTTCGGGGACAGTTATATATCCGTCCTCGCCAATCCGGGCATTTTTGATTTCATCAACATGTTTCTTGGAATACAAGGTAGTATTCCCGGTCTTTTCCTTTTTCTTGGGAATTTTATACCTTGAGGTAAAGCTGTGTACAGCCTTTACCGTCATTTTGTAGATTTTCTGGATCTGTTCGATTGTGTACCACTCTGTTATTTCTTCAGCTTCCTTATATCCCAACTTCCTGAAATAGCGGTCAATATGTTCCATACTGAACAGCCTCTTTCCTGAAAGAGTGGCTGAAGGAATGTTGTTTTCTTTAGCAATCACATAAAGTCTGCTATAAGAAATCTGGTACTTTTCTTCTATCTCTTTTGCAGAGTAGAAATCAGTAATTGTTTTTGTAGACTTTATAGGTCTCTCTTGCATTGTTTTTACGCTTTTTAAATTCATCATAACCGTTTCAACCTCTTTGCGTTTAACAATAATTCTACTACCAATTTGTGAAAATGGAATTTCATAAATCCGCATGTAAGTATAAATACTTTTTCGGCTTACCCCCAGATAAATGGCGAGTTGTTTCAGGCTGATAAATTCTCTCGCCTGTATAACTTCCAGTTCATCTACAGCCAGACGGATTCTTTTCTTCTTTTCCTCTTTCACTTCTTTTGTGACTGCATTATAGCGGTCACTTCTAATTAACTCCTTGTAATACTTGTCGTTACAAGCCTTACAACAGAAACGTGTCTTGCAGGTCTTTGCTATGAAAGTCTTCCCGCAAAATTCACAGATTCTTTCAATTCTTACCTTGTTACCCATATTTTACTCTCCAAAACTCGCTGCGAAATAGTGTGTAAAGGTGTGTAATGATGTGTAAATACCTTTTGTACTTCGCACACGTTGTTAGTGAAAAATTACTCTAATGAGTCAACAGGTACTTTCGGGGTACAAAAATATGCAAAACCGTGAAAATAAACAATGTTAGCGTAGATTGCTAACATTGTTTAATATATTGATTATTAGACTTTTATTTGTTATTGTTTGCTGGCGTTTTTCATCGTTTTTCAGTCCTTATTTCCCGATGCAACATGTAGATATAACTGATAATCAAAAACTTATATTTTAAACGGTAGAAAAGTATTTTTAGACCATAACGGGTTGTTTTTGAGCCTGAATTTACTGTTCCTACGTTTATTCTTCAACATAAAATTAGAACCGTGGAAAATCTAAATTTTCCAACTGAAGTTCACCTGTTTTCTATCTATTTACAAAGATAGAGATAATACGTGAGTTTTTCGCCAAGTATGTCAACTAAATGCAAGAGAGTTTCGCGAATATTGTTTTACTGAACAAAGGGAAAAATAAAACTATTCTCTCTTTTCCCTTTATTTGACTTTACTTTAATAGACGTATATGAATACGGTAGTAAAGTCAAGGCATTTTCCACTATTAACGCAATATATAAAGTTCATCATAATTCAAGAAAATGTCAATTCTATCATTTTTTTGAATTATACCATCAATAATTTATTATATGTTCAAATATAATAGTATATTTGTGACAGTAATGTAATAGTTATGGAACGTAAACTTTTGAATCGTATAAAAGTTATTCTTGCCGAAAAAGGTAAAACTAATAAATGGCTTTCTGAACAGTTAGGAAAAGATCCTGCAATTGTTTCAAAATGGGTGACAAATACTTCACAGCCCAATGTGGAAATGTTAATTCAGATAGCTAAGTGCTTGGATGTAAAGGTTGATGATTTATTAAGAACCGAGTAATTATGGAAAATGAAACAGGTTATGTATATATATTGACAAACCCAAGTTTTAGAGAAGATTGGGTCAAGATTGGTAAAAGTTCACGTCCTGTAGATGTCAGAAGCAAAGAACTTGATAATACTGCTGTGCCTTTACCTTTTGAGATTTATGCAACTCTCAAAACAACTAAATATGCTAAAGTTGAGAGACAGATACATAAACAGATTGATCGTCTGACAGATTTGCGTATAAGACAGAATCGTGAGTTTTTCAATATAGCTCCATCTGTCGCTTTGGATATTATGCGTGATATTGCAGATTTGCTAGATGACGCCGAGCTATATGTGTATGTTGATGGGAAGCCTGTTGTCAGCAAAAGTAAAGATGAAGATAAGAAGATAGAGGCTGAATCTAAAGAAAAACAACGTAAGACCCAAAAGCCTCCGTTTAAGTTTCATATGATTGGCTTGAATGTAGGGGATACGATTGTTTTTGATCCACTTCGAATGCCTGTCAGAATTGCCAGTGATGATAAAATTGAGTATGATGGCCGTCTGTATAGCCTCTCTGCGTTTACAGCTAATTTCTTGCCAGAAGAAAAGCTGAATATATCGGGAGCATATCAAGGTCCTAAATATTTCAGTTATAATGGGAAGGTGTTAAGTGAATTGAGAAAGGAAAAGGAACAGCATTAAAAAGTAAATTATATATGATAAATATACGAAAACTTGAAGCAGAACTTTGGGAATCGGCTGACCTGTTGAGACAAGGCAGCAAACTGACAAGTAACCAGTATTGCATGCCGGTTTTGGCTTTGCTGTTTCTCCGTTATGCTTATAGCAGATATAAATTGGTGGAAGCAGAGATATTGAAAGATCGTCCTTCGCGCGGAGGAAGAGTAATGCCTGTTGAGCCAAGCGATTTTGATGCAAAAAGCGCACTTTATCTTCCTCGGGAAGCTCAGTTTGATTTTCTTGTCAATTTGCCGGACAATATCACTTCTGCCGGACTGAGAAACAAGGACGGTCAGCCGGTGAATTCATTGGGTGAAGCCGTAAACAACGCCATGCAATTGGTGGAAGAGCAAAGCGAACAGCTTACAGGTGTATTGCCCAAGACATATACGATGTTCGCCGATGATTTGCTCCGTGAATTGCTGCGCATTTTCAATAATAAGACAATTGATGAAATAGGTGGCGACATAATAGGTCGAATATATGAATATTTTCTTTCAAAATTTGCGAAAGCTGTAGCCAGTGACGATGGAGTTTTCTTTACTCCAAAGTCTTTGGTAAAAATGCTGGTCAATGTGCTGGAGCCGGAACAAGGCGTGATGCTCGACCCTGCATGTGGTTCGGGCGGTATGTTTGTTCAGACCGGTGATTTTGTAAATGCGGCAGGAATGAACGCCAATACGCAGATGACATTCTTTGGTCAGGAAAAAGTGGAATACAACGCCCAGCTCTGTTTGATGAATATGGCTGTTCATGGTCTTAACGGACGTATTGTGTCTGGCGATGAAGCCAATTCGTTCTATCATGATGCGTTCAATCTCGCAGGCAAATGCGATTATGTGATAGCTAATCCTCCTTTCAATGTGGATAAGGTAAAATCGGAGTCGGCTTTCAGTGCGGGACGCCTTCCTTTCGGACTGCCTGGTGTCAATGCCAAAACAAAGGAGGTGGGCAATGCCAATTATCTTTGGATTAATTATTTTTACGCTTATCTTAATGATCGTGGACGTGCCGGCTTTGTCATGGCAAGTTCAGCTACCGACAGTTCCAACAAGGACCGCGACATCAGGGAGCAGTTGGTAAAGACCGGACATGTGGATGTAATGGTCAGCGTAGGGAACAACTTTTTCTACACATTGTCTTTGCCTTGTTCACTGTGGTTTTTCGACAAGGCTAAACGGGAAGAAAACCGCGATAAGGTGCTTTTTATAGATGCCCGTAAATATTATACAGTTGTTGACCGCACTCTGAACGAATGGACTGAATGGCAGCTGTTCAATTTGCAGGCAATCGTCCATCTTTACCGTGGAGAAACAGATAAATATCAGGCATTATTGGAAAAATATAATCATGATATAAGCGAGGCGGTAAATTCTATTTCGGAAGAAGCACTTTCATTTGTGTCTTTCCTTGATGACGAGACTGCCAATCAGTTCAACAGTTCATTGGCATGGCTTAGCAGTCCGTGGAACAATTATGATGAATTATACAAGAACTTGAATGGACAGATAGAGCAAACCAAGAGTTGCGTCAAGTTGGCGGAAGAAAGGCTGAAAAAGCGTGAATTGAAATCCATGAGGCTGGCAGGAGATAAATTCTGCAAAGTGCTTGAGGAAATTCTGACGATTATAGAAGAACACGAATGGTTGACCGGAAAATTCGGTAAAGGCAAGTATAACGACATTGCCGGGCTCTGTAAGATTGCCACTTTGGACGAAATCGAGGAAAAGAACTATTCGCTCACACCGGGTGCCTACGTTGGTGTTCCGGAAGCAGAAGACGACGGTGTGGATTTTCACGAACGTATGAATGAAATCCATGCGGAACTGGCAAAACTTCATGAAGAAGCAAATGTGCTTATGAAGGAAATATTAAACGACTGGGAGACGCTGAAATGAGCATGAACAATAAGACGGAAACATTGCTTTCCCTGCTGGATGAATATAAAGCATTGGGTATTGCGGAGCAGATAGACTACAACAAGTTCTATCTGTATTCCCTTATTACCCATTCCACAGCCATTGAGGGCAGCACAGTCACTGAAATAGAAAACCAGTTGCTTTTCGATGAAGGTATCACGGCAAAAGGCCGTAGCCTGCAGGAGCAGATGATGAATCTGGATTTGAAAGCGGCATACGAACAGTCAATGAAGCTTGCCAAGGTGCATGCTGATTTTTTTGTCGATATGTTAAAAGGCTTGTCTGCTTTGGTGATGAAAAACACGGGTGGAGAATATAACACAGCAAGCGGTAGTTTTGACTCATCGAAGGGAGAGTTGCGTTTGCTTGGTGTTACAGCCGGTGTAGGAGGAAGTTCCTATATGAATTTCCGGAAAGTTCCTGCCAAATTGGAGGAGTTTTGCCAATATATAAACAGTCAGCGAAAGGAACTGCTGAATACAGACGATGTAATCTCCAAATATAGGCTTAGTTTTGAAGCTCATTACCAGCTTGTCACCATTCATCCTTGGGTGGACGGAAACGGACGCATGTCAAGGCTGGTGATGAACCTTTTGCAATATGAATTCGGTCTGATTCCTTCGAAAGTAGTCAAGGATGATAAGGCAGAATATATCCAGTCGCTTATTGATGCACGCGAACAGGAAACGCTTCTTCCTTTCCATGAGTTTATGTTCGACGAACATATACGAAACATCCGTAAAGAGATAGAAGCGTACAAGAAATCACAGACTTCTGACCTGATAAAACCTGTATCTGACCCGATAAATGAAATTTCTGACCCGATAACAGAACGCTTATATCAGGCCATCCTAAAAAATAATAAACTGAATTATGCTGAATATGGAGCGTTATTGGGCGTATCGGCAGCAACTATCAAACGTCGTTTGGGTGAGTTGAAGAAAGCAGGAATGATTGTACGTGTGGGTAGTAATAAGAGTGGATATTGGGAAGTGGTAAGTTTGGAGAATAGAAAGAAGGGAAAGGTATGAAAAAAATAGTAACAATAGGCGAATTAGGAATTATAATTACAGGAAATACTCCTCCAAGAAGTAATCCTAAATTATATGGGAATTACACCCCTTTTATTAAGGCAACAGATATTTCTGAAACTGAAAAATATACTTATCATCCAGAAGAATATTATTCCGAAGAAGGATATAATAAGTATATAAAAAGCTTGATTCCTAAAGGTTCAACTTGCGTTGTTACTATTGGAAGTATTGGTAAAAAGATGACAATGGCACATTGTGACCTTTTTATTAATCAAGCAATGAATGCAATAATACCTAATGAAAATTTTGATAATGAATATGTTTATTATGCAGTAAAGAATATTCTACCAAATATCAGAATGTTAGATTCGGGAACGGCTTCAGGAAGAGAAAATGTATCTAAATCTGCCTTTTCTAAAATGCAAATACTGATTGAAGATAATATAATTACTCAAAGACGTATTGCAGAAATCCTTTCCCGTTACGATTCCTTAATAGAAAACTACCAAAAACAGATTAAGTTATTGGAAGAATCAGCACAGCGTCTTTATAAAGAATGGTTTGTTGATTTACGTTTTCCAGGGCATGAGAATACTAAGATTGTGGATGGGATGCCGGAAGGATGGGAGAAGATATGTTTAGGTGAACTTGTATGTTTTAAGCGAGGCAAAACAATAACAAAAAAAGAAATAATTGAAGGTAATATACCTGTTGTTGCAGGTGGTACTGAACCTGCATATTATTGCAATAATTCGAATACAGGAAATCGTGTCATAACAATTAGTGCATCAGGCGCAAATGCAGGATATACACGTATGTATTTTGAAAAAATTTGGGCATCAGATTGTTCTTTTATTGATTGCTCTATGACGAACTATTTTCATTTTGTTTATTGTCATCTTATTGCAAATAAAATTGCAATTGATAACTTGCAAAAAGGAGCAGCTCAGCCACATGTATATCCTAAAGATATAAATGCATTAGCACTGTGCTGCCCACACAACGATATTCTTGATAGTTTTGAGTCTAAGATATCATATTATTTTGATTTGATATCTTCGTTACAAAAACAAATTCATAAACTCACCGAAGCCCGCGACCGCCTGCTTCCCAAACTGATGAGTGGAGAAATAGAAGTATAAAATCTAAAATTGAAATATTATGCAAGATATAACAATAAAAAATTTCCGATGCTACGAAGAAAAAAATATGGAATTTCGGAGAGGAGTAAATTTGCTGATAGGAGATAATTCTGTTGGTAAAACTTCGTTATTGCACGCCTGTAACTTAGTAGTAAATGCTTTTTTCTCTGGTTATAGCGATGAAAACACTGTATGGAAAAGTGCGGATGACAATGATTTCCGTGAAACGGGAGTTGCAGAATTACCCATTGAAATTATATTTCACCCCAATGAACAAGATTATCCCATTATACAAACACAGTCTGGTAACAATTATTCTTTAGACCCAAATGTAGAGCTGAAGATAGAAAAAAAGTCTAAAAAGAATTCTCGTAATCTTACAACAGGTTTAAAGCCATTAAGAGATTATGCCACTGTTTGTAATCATTCTTCTCATATACTACAAGAAGATAAAAGTGTTCTACAAGTAAACGTATTGCCTGTATATGCTTGTTTTACTACGGAAGATATCCATTCAGTGCGTAAGTTTGATAAGAATAAATTTAACAAATACAATCACAAACCTTCATTTGGATATTTTGAGTGTTATGATTGTAGAGGATTGTTTGAGTGTTGGATAAAACGTTTGCTTGTATTAAAAGGGGCTCAAAAAGGTGAGGAGGAAATTAATTCCGTAAGAAATGCCATTATTGATGCATTAGGTCCTACTGGGTGTAATATCATCAATGATATGGATATACGTCATAATGAAGGCAAGGTATATTTCAAGTTTGTTGACGGACGCGAATCAGAATCCGCATTGCTGTCTGACGGTTATCGTCGTTTGGTAAATATTGTGATGGATATTGCTTTTCGTTGTGCTTTACTTAATAAATCTATGTTTGGCGCCCAGTGCTACAAACATACGCATGGCACTGTCATTATTGATGAGATTGATGAACATCTGCATCCGGCTTTGCAAGTCCGTGTGCTGAAAGCATTACAAGATACTTTCCCGAAAATTCAATTTATAATAAGTACGCATGCTCCTTTGGTTATGTCGTCAGTTGAACCAAGAAAAGATGAAAACGGTAATGACATCAATGTGGTGTACAGACTGGAATATGCCGATGGTATTTATTCTCATAAAGAATTAAAGCCATACGGATTAGATGCAAATTTAATTCTTGAAGAAATGTCTTTGGTAGATAGTCGGGTTCCTGAAATTGCTGACCGTATTGGAAAAATAAAAGATTTAATATCTGAAAAATTATTAGATCAGGCCTCTTCTGAGATTAGTTTATTAGAGGAAGAAACGGATCCGAATCAACCGGTATTGGTTAGACTCCGTGCTATTATTAACAGACTAGAAGCATTGGGAAAATGAGATATATTGAGAAAGATTTCAGCTGTGAAAATATAGATGTCATAGCATATGAAACAGAACTAATAGAAAATAAATTAGATAAATGTAATCTAAGTGATGCTGCTATTCATCCTACAATGTCAGGGCCTGATGTTTATGATGTAGTAAAGAGTTTTGACTCTTTTAAAGAACTTAAACAAGCAATGCTAAGAGAGCAAGGTTATATTTGCTGTTATTGTGGCCAGTCAATAAAAGATTCTACATGTATTGTAGAACATGTTTTGCCTAAATCGAAATATCGACATCTTGCTGGTGAATATGAAAATTTATTATTGTCTTGCAAGCCAACACAAGAAGAGGAGACTGAAAGAAAAAAAACTGGCGGAAATAAAAAAAACAATATAAAATATTGGCATTGTGATAAATTAAAAGAGAATGAGGAATTGAATTATACACCTTTGCAAAATGATTGTGCATCTCATTTTATATATTTGGATAATGGAGAGGTAAAAGGGGATGATATGCTTGCGAATGCCGATATAAAAACTTTAGGGTTAAACTGTAATTATTTAAAAAATAGAAGATATAATGCTATCCTCGGAGCAATATTCGATGAGGATAATACATTAATTTCAAATGAAGAAATGGAACAATATGCAACATTAGTTATGAAAAGAAAACAAGATGGCAGTTTAGTTGAATTTTGTTTTGTAATAGCGGGGGCAATAAATCATTTATTAAAAAAGGATAAATAAACCATGTCAACAGACTACAGCGAAGACCGACTCATACAGAAAAGTGCCGCCGAGTTAATGGAAACAGAACTTGGCTGGACTTCTGTTTATGCATACGACAAAGAGGTATTGGGAGAAAACGGTACACTTGGCCGTAACAGTTTTCATGAAGTATTGCTTATACAGCGACTCCGACTTGCCTTGAAAAAGCTGAATCCGTGGATAAACGACAAGCAGATTGCAGAAGCTATTGAAAGAATGACGGAACGTATGAGCAGTCAGACTCTGATGCAGATAAACGAACAGAAATATCAGTTTATCCGTGATGGTATACCAGTAACACGTATAAAACAGGACGGTACATCGGAAGAAATAAAAGCTGTAGTCATAGATTTCGAAAATGCCGGCAATAATGACTTTCTATGCGTCCGGGAACTTTGGGTTTATGGTGCGCTATATAGGCGCAGAGCGGATATTGTGGGATTTGTAAACGGCATACCATTACTGTTTGTCGAGCTGAAGAACCACAATGTGGAAGTTGAAAATGCTTTTAACGAGAATTATCGGGATTATCTGGACACCATACCGCAGTTGTTCTATCATAATGCCTTTATCATATTCAGTAACGGACTGGAAGCCCGTGTTGGTACCATTGATTCTAAGTGGAAATTTTTCCATGAGTGGAAACGACTTACAGAATTGGATAATGGAAACATTGAGCTTCCAACAATGTTGCGCGGTATCTGTAAAAAAGAAAATTTCCTTGACCTGCTGGAAAACTATATCCTTTATGACCATTCCGACGGGAAAACGGTCAAAATTATGGCGCGAAACCATCAGTATCTGGGAGTGAACCAGGCTGTGGAGATGTATAAAAACCGTGAATATGTAAACGGAAAACTAGGAGTCTTCTGGCATACACAAGGAAGTGGCAAGAGCTATTCCATGCTGTTCCTTGCTTGTAAAATCAGACGGAAATTCGCGGGTTCTCCAACTATCGTAATCCTGACCGACCGAGAAGAACTGAACAAACAAATCAGTGACACATTTGAGAATTGCGATGTGCTTGGGAATGTAAAAGCCAAAAGTTTCATTGCAAGCAGCGGAGATGACCTGATAACGAAGCTGAAAGGTAATCCTTCGTTCATATTCTCCCTGATTCAGAAATTCAACAAGCCTGATGCTGAACCAATTTATCCTGACCATGATATTATTGTAATCAGTGATGAGGCGCATCGTACGCAGAATGGAGTATTCGCAGAAAATCTTCTGCATTTGTTACCTACAGCCAACCGTATTGGATTCACCGGCACACCTTTGCTACGTGATGACAATATAACTGCCAGAACTTTTGGTGGATATGTCAGTATATATGACTTCAAACGTGCCGTTGACGATAAGGCTACTGTGCCGTTATATTATGAAAACCGCGGCGAACGTCTGAAGGAGCTGAAGAATCCGGAAATCAACGAAGAAATTGCTGCCGTTCTGGAACAGGCTGGCGAAATTGATGCTTCGCAACAGACGAAACTGGAACGCGAATTTGCCAAAGAGGTACATTTGCTGACAGCACCGAAACGCCTCAGAATCGTTGCGAAGGATTTTGTTCGCCATTACAGTGACTTGTGGACTTCGGGAAAGGCAATGGTAGTGTGCTACAACAAGGTGACTTGCGTACGCATGTACAATTATGTACAGGAATATTGGCAGAAAGAAAAAGAATCATTGGAAAAACAAATATCCAAATCCACCTATCAGCAGGAAGTACAGGAGTTAAAACGTAAACTGGATTGGATGCAACAAACGGAAATGGCAGTTGTCGTTTCGTAAGAGCAGAACGAAATACAGACATTCCGGAAATGGGGACTTGACATTTTGCCGCATCGTGAAAAAATGGAAAAACGCGAGCTTGACAAAGAGTTCAAAAACACAGAGAATCCACTGCGTGTAGTATTTGTCTGTGCAATGTGGCTGACCGGATTTGATGTCAAGTCGCTTTCATGCCTTTATATCGACAAACCAATGAAAGCTCATACACTGATGCAGACTATTGCACGTGCAAACCGTGTATCTGATGGTAAAGACAATGGCTTGATTATAGATTATATAGGAATTGTAAAGGCTCTTCGTAAAGCATTGGCAGACTATACAGCCAGTCCGGAAGGTGGAGCCGATGGTAATGATCCGACAATTGATAAACAGGAACTGATTAAGCATGTGACAGAAACAATTTCTGCGGCAACAGCTTTTCTTAAAGAACATGATTTTGAACTGCAGGAACTGATTGATGCTGATACATTCTTGAAACTGTCGCTGTTGAGAACTGGGGCAGACACTGTATGTGAACCGATTGAGATACGTAAAAGCTACTGTACATACATCACTACTTTGCTGAAATTATGGAAGTTCCTCGATCGTGATGACATCACGCAGGAAATGAAACAGAGCAAGGATGCTCTTGAGGCAATCTACAAAGAGCTGCAGAAAAAACGCAAACATGCTGACATCACTAATCTAAGTGTAGCGATTAATGCTATTGTTGATGAACATTTGGAATTGGATGCTGACAATATAGTAGCAGAAAGTGGTTCGAACCGTCGTTTTGATATCAGTAAAATCGACTTTGATTTACTCAGGCGGGAGTTTGCAAAAAAGAAAGAAAAGAATCTGATAATGAAAGATATCCAGGAACTACTACAGGAACGTATTGTTCAGATGATGGCAGCTAATCCCTCCAGAATTAATTTCTACGAGAAGTATCAGGAAATCATTCACAACTATAATGCTGAACAGAATAGGGCAAGCATTGAAAAGACTTTTGAAGATTTGATACACCTTACAGAAGAGTTGTCGGAGGAAGAAAAGCGTTACATCAGAGAGGGATTTGAAAGTGATGAACAGCTTTCTTTGTACGATGTATTGTTTAAAGACGATTTGTCAAAAGAAGATATTAGAAAGCTGAAGAATGTAGCCAAAGACTTATTGGGTAGAATAAAGTCTATGCTAAAGACAATGGATCATCCATTTGACAAACAGGAAACAAAAGCTTCTATTGTTATTGCAATAAGGGATTTACTATGGCAAGAACTACCTGAAAGTTATTCAGATGAAAGCATTACTTATTATCGTGATGCTGTGTTTAATTATATCAGCCAACGGTACGGTGGGGTAGCCTGAATATACAAAATTAATTTTTATCAAATAAATTATGATGACTTATAAAGATACTACACTTTGGAAAGAAGCATTCAATGATAAATACGGGTATATTGCATTAAGAGAAAGATTAACTAATGCATTTGAAATAGCACATAATAATGCATCATTTCTACTCGATAAAATTAGAATAGATTTTCCTTCATTAACAATACATGATATAACTCATGTTGATAGTCTTTGGCAAGTTGCAAGTATAATTGCAGGAAAGGATTATCAATTAAATCCTTTGGAAGGCTTTATTTTAGGATGTTCATTTCTTATACATGATGCAGCATTGTCTTATATAGCAGTAGGGGGTAAGGATTCATTGCGCTCTACCACTGAATGGAAAGACTTTCATTCAGATTATATTTCTAAATCAGATATGACTGATGAAGAAAAAGAATATGAAACCGATTTTAGAACTATTCGTTATCTCCATGCTAAATACGCAAAGGATTTATGTAATCAGATTTTTGATAGAGAAAATGGATCTACGTTTTACATTATAGAAGATGATGAATTAAGAAAACATTTATGGCAAGTTATAGGTGATATTGCAGCAAGTCATCATTGGAATATGGATAAAGTCAAAACGTTAGGAAATCAAATCCCTGCTTTAGCAGGTTTTCCTGTAGACTGGCGAATAAATCCATTGAAATTAGCTTGTCTTTTGAGATGTGCAGATGCGGGACATATTGATTCAGGGAGAGCACCAGACTATCTTTTAAAATTATTAGATATAAATGGAGTTTCTCGGAATCATTGGGAAGCCCAAAATAAATTATCTCAAATAGATATTGACACAACAAATAAATCTAATGTTATTATTGCTTCAAATATTGCTTTTTCGGAATCAGATTATGCAGCATGGAATGTTGTTTACGATGCTGTTATGGTTCTTAACAATGAGCTTATTCAATCTTATGAAGTTTTAAATAATCTTCCGTCTCCGATACCTTTTCAGGCACGTCGGGTAAGTGGTGCTGGATCAAGAGAAGAATTATGTAAATATGTAAAGACATATGGATGGTTCCCTTGTGATGCTAATATTCATATTAGTAATATTGAAGGGGTTATAAAGACTCTCGGAGGGGAAAAATTATATGGAAAAGAAAAAAAAGTAGAGTATGTCGTACGCGAGCTAATACAAAATGCAAGAGATGCAATTGTCGCTAGAAAATATTTGGAAGAAGGCTTTGAAGGTCGTATTGATGTTTATATTGAAGAAAAAGATAATAATCAATGGCTTATTGTTAAAGATAATGGTATCGGCATGTCTATGCAAACCATAAAAGACTATTTATTAAATTTTGGAAAGAGCTTTTGGGCTTCAGATCTAGCTAAAGAAGAAAATCCAGGTTTGGCATCTTCTGGATTCAAATCTGTAGGTCAATTTGGAATAGGCTTTTATTCTATTTTTATGATTGCCTCTGAAGTTATTGTTGAGACTAGGAAATATAATGAATCGCTAAATAGCAATATTAAATTACGTTTTCCTAATGGTTTATGCTTACGTCCAATTGTATCACAATGCAATGGTAGCAGTATGAATGTAAGCACAATAATAAAAGTATGTATTAATCCTAAAGAGGTAATCTGGAAAAACATTGTAAAAGTTCATTCAGGGATGTCTGGTGTAAAGGATTTTAACGTTCCTTTTAAGGATATACTAGCAAATATTACTGCAGGACTTGATGTGGATGTGTATTATAATGAACTAGGAAATTCTTTTGGAAAAATACATGTTAATATATATTCTGAAAACTTTGATAAACACCAATGGTTGATAGATGCAACGTATGCTAGACATCATGAAGGGCAGAGATATGTAAAGTACATAGATAGCAATTATAATCGATTACGCTATATTTATTTCAATGAGCAAATTGTAGGATTGGCTGCATTAAATACACTTTATCAACGTCATTTTTCATATATGAGTATTCGTACAGTTGGAGGATTATCAACCTTTTCTGGTGATAGTGGAATGGGACTCTATATGGGATATATTTCAACAGAACCAGAAACAGTCAGACGTGATGGAAAATTTGACACTAAAATATTAAATGAATGGGTTATAGAGCAATATGACATTTTACTTAAACAAGGGTTAACTGATAGTGATAAACTATGGCTACCATATAACTTATGTAATTTTGATATTGATATGTGTGATATTTTAATGGTTTATTTTGCTAATAAGTCTAGCTTATTTTCTGCAGATCTAAAATCATTATTATCGTTGATAGCAAAAGGAGCTAATTTAGTCTTTGCGATTGCACCACATGGTGATGATGATAGGATTGATACATATACGGATAGGGAAAGAAGTATTAATATGCTTAATGAAAATGAATACCTTTTTATTCCATGTACTAATAGTAGTTTTTTAAATACTGAAGTTAAAGATAATTCTTATTTTAACATTATTAGTTGTATAAAAGCTGTTGCAGCCAAAATGGAACTTAAAATCCAATTTAATTTGGTTGATAACAAAACTCATTCTGGAATAGGAGGAAGGTATAAAGGGTTGGTCCTTAGTTGTTCGTGATTTAATGTATATAGGGGATTATTAAAAAAAGAGTTCTCAACTGGTAGATTAAAGTTTACCAGTTGAGACTATCTTAATATTTTACTTTTGTAAAAAATACGTCACCACTACCACCATCGTAATTCCCAAGATTGCAATAACTCCACATACAGCAACCATTCTCCAAATTAACCAGGAATGCAAAAATTCTACATTCGCCACGATCATACAGACCAAGAAAGAGGATAGGGCTATTAGAATGACAATCCAAATATAAAATGCTTTATATGATAGAGAAATGTGATTATCCATTTGAGCAATCCTCTGCTCTGTCTCTGTGCACTTGATCTCTATTTGGTTAATGAACTGGCCAAGAACGGTATTGCCAAATTTTACAGCCTGCTCTTGCGTATCCTGGGTAATAGACAACTTGTATTTTCCTAATAAATCTACCAATGCGGTAAGATCCGTCCTCAATCCATACACATTGTCATTCAACTCGGCAAGTTCTTTTACGTTTATACCAAGCAGACGTTTTTCTTCCTCAAGATATTCATTTTGAGGAGTACTTTTGGTAACTTGCACTTCATTCATTTCAGCGGTAAAATCAAATTTCTTTTTCATAAGCTCATCGTTTTAATCCAGTTTTCGGTTTCTTTCCTAAGGTACGAATGGCAGCACGGGCACATCTTTTTGCCCATAAGAGATCATCCTCGTCCTTATCTCTCCATGGTAATTTGCTTTGTGAACCACCACCACCTCCGGTTGGTGCATTGGGGACTTCCAGCAATCCGACAAATATTGCTACTGCCATATCGGTTAACTCCTGTGAATTGGAGACGAAACGATAATCAAATTCATCGTTCAAATGGTTGAGTACCTTTTCTGGAATATAGAACCGATGTTCTTGACATTCGTGACTCAATGTATAGGGAACCGTATTCGGATTGTAGATCTTATATTTGGTATAATCAGCGGATGCCGATGGCTTCTGAATCTGTTTCGAATCAGTGTCTTTAGGTTTGTTGTTCGCTGCAATACCTGACCTATAATGAAGTTTCTCCCAAGTGGCAGGAAGTTTTGAAACCATCAGGTTTCTACCAATACCCAGATCAGAAGCTTTGTATTTCGTCTTTCCTTTCATGATAGCATATCCGTGAAGAATACCATCATCGTCCTTTCGCTCATGTATGGTATATCCCTTCTTTGTCAATGCTGCTTTGTATTCATCCCATGACCATGATGACATGGATTTAAGGACATTCATACAATCCCGTGTAACCAATGGCATGTTGACATTTCTTACCTGTTTTGCTGTTGTCCATCCACGTTTCTTTGCCACTCTTTCTGCTGCCCACTGGGCACGAAAGTGTATATTGTGGTCGTTGTTAATCTTTCCGTCTTCATCCATCCTGCAAACAGCAGCATGAAGATGAGGAACTCCGCTATTGGATTCCATATGGAGCCAGACTGTGTATTTGCTGTTGGCCAGATTGGTCGGACTGTTTAGTACTTTCCCGTCCTTGTCTTTGAACGCTTGTTTGTCAAACTCTTTAGCGAAATCCTGCCAAAGTTTTTGCCAGTCTTCAATGGTAAAGTCCTTGGTATGTTCGGGTGACGGACTAAGTTCAATTCTGATGACTGAGTTCTTCACCGGACGGAAGCGGGAAAGAGTGAGTTGCATGGAATTCCAGACACCCATTGCATCTGGTTCCGATGGCATCATATTGTCCAATACCCGATAGATTTTTTCCGGATGTTTTTTATTATGTGATTCGCCGGTTATATAACGGATGTCGTTTATGCCATGCGATATTGCTTTAGCCTTTGCGATCATGATTCTTCAGTTTTATTATTGGTTGGAATACTGTTTGGCTCTTTTACGGAATTTAGGAACTGGCAGACATTTTCTGCCACATTGCCAAGCTCCTTCAGCCAGTTCACCATAAATGGAATCTGGTTGAACATCGTGTGCCGTTGGCTTGCACTCATTCCATGAAGGGCTGATGTGTATTTTACCAGGTCAGCACGGCAGTTGTCCAGATTCTGCAGCAGTGCAGCTTCTTCTTTGGAGAGTCTTGCCTTTGGCTTATAATTATATGCCCGCGCAAGCAGATAATCGCTTACGGTCATTCCGCATTGTTCGGCCAGTGACTTGATATGTTCTTTCTGTCGGGGGCTGACTTTGGCCCCGATAAATACGGTTCTCCTGTTGTCCGGAGTCTCGTTCTGTTCTGTTTGTTTTATTATTTCTTTTTCCATGAAAATCTAATATTATAACGGGTTAAGGTGCGAGCCTGCGAGTACCGCACCGGCGAAGTGGCTAAGCCGGCGAGAGCGCCAATGTACAACCATAACGGAGTGGAGGTTATACCTTGGCATATCTCGCAACAGATACCTGTTGAAACTGCACGGCAAGCCGTGTCGTATATACAAATGAAATAGGCATTTCTACTACTACCATAAACGATATAAGTATTCTGGTTATCCAATAAAAGGGGAGAGGATGAATATTCCCTATAACGTCTTTATGACTTTGCTTTATTCTAATATGTACACCCTGCCAATAAAGTAAAGCCGGATTCAATAATGGCTGTCTGGGTTGATTTTATATTCCTTTCCCTCTTTTATGACCATCCTTTTGTTACTGAGGAAGGTGGCAACTTTAACTGCTTTGTTATGTCCCAGCTTAATGTCCTGCAGGGCATATCCTTCCTTCAGCCGTTCCAGATAATCGTCATAACTGGTAATACAGACGTTTGTAAAAGCTGCGTCCAGAGCTGCCCGATGCACGCTCTCGGAAATTTCCTTGTACGGATCAAACGGTTCTTTTGCAGGTCTTCCAATTTTCTTTTCCTGGGGCTGATAGGAATCCAGCAGTTCAGGTAAGACTTCATCGTTTATACGGAAAGCAAACGGTTCAAATTCCCGGTCACGGATATGAATGGCTTCTACTACACTTACTGTCCTGTCCATTTTGTCCACTTCTACCTGCATGACTGTTTCAGCTTTGTTGTTCAGTTCCGTGCCGATGTGACCACGGGCATTCTCGTCATTCTTGTTCTGATGGAGAATGGTATGAATGTGAATCTGGCGGTCATCCGTCCATTGCATGAATCTGGAAATAATATCGGTCGCTTCACTGGGGGAATTGATATCATAAAGAAAGTCTCGGATGCCATCTATAATCACCAGTCCGAGATCGGGGATTGTGCCGATAGCCTGTTCGACTATAGCCAGACGTATCGGAGGGGCGTACTTGCGCAAAGCCAGCATAATCAGATTATCTGGATTCTTGTCCTCCGGGAGTCCGGCAAGGCGCAGGATTCTTTTCAATACTTTCTGGCAATGATGGCGTCCCTGTTCTGTATCAATGTACAGAACAGTTCGCTTATCCTCTGGAAATGATGAACGGTATTTCAGCACAGTACCGTTTTTCAATGCCGATGCTGCAATGGCTGTAACGTTAAAAGTTTTCTTGCTTTTGGCCTTGCCTATAGAGGCACTGAAGTTTCCCAGTGTACCGATTGCGGCATCATCTACCATCAATACAACCGGTGACTGTTCATAAGCTCCGTTTGCACTTACAGCAGATTCCTCCATATAAGCGGTCAACTCCTCGTCAGTAGGAATTCTAATGTCTGTCTTGTCCATAGGCTTTACACGTTTTTAGGGTTAGCCTTACGACGGGTGGCAGCAAGCATCTGTGTCTGTTCTTCTTCAAAAGTCAGTGGAACCTGTACCTTTCTTCCGGTCTCAAGCCATTTGTCCAGTTCATCACGATAGACAAAAAGATGTTTGCCTTGTTTGATTACAGGAATGCCTCCATGCTTGACCTTATAATAAAATGAGGATTTGGATATACCAAGGTAGGTACATACTTCATCCACCGTCATAGGAACGTGATGGTTCTCTTTGACCTTGTTTTGGACTGCCAGACTGTTTTTCAATACAGTTTCCAGACTTTCAATTCTCTTACATAATTCACCTACAACTGTAGGTAAATCGTTAAAGGTTAAATTTTTAAAATGCATAATGTCTTTATTTGTTGTGTTTAAATACGCCACAAACTAAATCAATGACATTATGCAGAAAAATAGGAGACGAGAATCATTTTCCGGTCTGTATTAATTCATTTTTTTCTCACACTGCGCTTTGTTTATAAGAGCATAATCAAATTTAAAATCATCATATTTTGGAGTGTCAATAGGAATCTGACTGTGTATGGTATCTTTGAGATTCTTGACAAGGTATCCCAAGGTTGCATTTTTTAATTCATTAGGAAATATGATTTTTATGAAATTGGCTCTTTCTGACAATGATATGCCTAACCGTTCGCCTATATTCCAGACAAAATGTCTTAATGAAGGTGATGTAAGAGGAGTTTCCATTTTTGAACGGATGGGTTTATACAAATCTGATTGCCCACTTGCCAAATGGTCTATGTTTTCATGTAGTATAAGCAGATTCTCTTTGGTAAGAAATTTTGCGGTAGAATAGGTGGCATATTCATGAATAGCATTTATAATCATTATTTTTCTCTCTAATTCTTCCTTCTGAATTTCTTCCATACGGCTTTCGAATCCCTGGAGATATGAAAAAGCTTCGGGTTTAACTTCTGAGGTAGGTTGTTGCTCCAAAACTTTGATTTCTTTCGAATCATCATGCTGCTCTGATATTGTAATGGATGTAACGATTTCAGAGCTGACAGCTTTATTTTCTGTCGTATCAGTTTTCTTTGTCTTTTCCGGTAACTCAAGCATTGAAATAACTTCTGTTGCATTGCTAACTTCAATAATTTCTATATCTGAAACTTCTACAGTTGGTTCACTGCATTCTTCAATTATCATATCTGGTTTGGGAATAACCTTGTCAGTTATAGAATTTCTTTGATTATCAGAAAAGATCTGCGGACATTCATCAGTAAGGAATATATAGAATACACGTTGTAATCCTCCGCACGTTATGATTATTACAACAGTTCCTAATATTATAGGTGTTGTATATCTGGTCAGATCTATCTGGTAATTAATGTACAGATATGTTGCAATTACTGAAAAAAGGATACAACTTACTGCAAGTATGAAACTTGTCTTTCGTGCCGATAATTTAATATTGTTTGTCATGTTCTGTAATTATATGTATTAGTTTTTATGGCAAATATATTTTCTATTTCCAAATAGTTGTAATTAGTGACAGATAATCGTTGAGATTTTAAGAAAAATAAGCCTAAAGTACGAAAATCATACTCTAAATCATACTATAATCATACTTTAGGCATATTATTTATATAGGATACAGACTGCTATTCTTTCCTTCTTAGGGTAATCTTATTGCTCGCTTCACGCTTGTTGCTATCCACTACTTTCATGTATCTTTGGGTCGTGGTTATGCTCTTATGAGCCATCATACTTTGTATGGTACGGATATCGGTTCCTGCAGCTCCTTGCAGGGTTGCGAATGTTCTACGATACGAATGGAATGTTATATTCTTTGTGATTCCGGCAGAACGAATCCATTCCTTCATGGGAACCTGGGTCCAGCACCTTTTCAAACCTTTGAATACCAAACCCTTCTTCTCAGGTGAGTATTCTATCAGCTTCAGGGCTTCATCACTAATGGGGATGATGTCTTCCGTCTTTGTTTTCTGTGTGATGGTGTGTACACATTTTCCTCCTGCTGCAAAATCAACGATTTCCTCCCAGCAGAGAGTAAGTATGTCACTGAGTCTCAAACTAGTCAGGCACGAAAAGAGGGAAGCGGTTTTTAGAACTGGTATCTTGCATGGTGTTTCGGCCAGACAGTACAATTCCTCTACACTCAAATAGTCCTTTACCACATCTTCCGGTTCAATCTTTTCCAGGAAATCATTTATGTTTGCCTTGATCAGCCGATTGCGATAGAGAATTTTCAGGAATCCTCTGAATGTGGACCAGTAGCCGGACGCAGAGTTTCGTGTAATATATCCATCCCGTTTTAGCTGTCTGGCATTGAGCAGATATTCACGAAACTTGTTGCACAGCTCCACATCAATTTCTTCGAAAGTACATTTGCCATGTACGAAGTTATAGAAGTGCTGATAAACGAATTCCCATTTTTGGTCGTGCTTGGGAAGTTGCTTACGGTAGTATTCTAGAAAGTCTGCCTTATATTTTCTCTTGTCGAAGAAATCATATCGTTCGTTTACGATAGCTTCAAAGCGCCGGCATCGGATGGCTTCTGCTTTCTCTGACATGGTTGCATTGAAGTCACGTTCCCGCTGGTTCTTCGGATTTGCATAGATATAAATGTTCAAACCTTCGTGACGGATAGTCTTCATCGTTTCCTGGTCACGGTAGCCCGGATAATAGTCCAGATAAAAGGAAAGCATACCATTTTTTAACGGGCGGGTTCTCAAAGTTACAGTTTTACATTCTGACATAGTTACAAATGTTATTAGTTGACTTAAATTTTGCGGTGAAGATGCACAATGACTTTATGCAGACCGCATTCAGCATAAAATCATTTTCCAGTCTGTATATATGTCTGTACAGATTCATTATCTGGCGCCCATAATGTGGTCAAATTCCACTTTCAGGAATCTCACAAAACGCCCTTTCTTCTCCCGTTTTATTTCGTGGAATTGCAGAATGCCGTAAACAGAATCCCGTGTGAGACTATACTTCTTCATGGCTTCCTGCACGGTATAGTATTCTGAAGAATCATCTTCGGTTGTCTTCTTGGACAGATCGAAGTGAAGTTTTGAGTAGAATATCTGGCCGTGCTCTTTCTTTGAAGGGATGTTGTTGCGGTAAACATGTGAACGGATGGCTACACGTGTCATCCCATAGTTTTTCTCGATTTCTTCCGGAGTGTACCATTCGGTCAAGGCTTCATCCGTCTTATATTTGGCAAATGCCGCATCTATGTGTTTTTTACTGTAATAATTGAACTGGCGGATTCTGACTTTGGGAACATTATTTTGTCGGGTATAGGTCCACACCCATTTGGCGTTGACTTTGTACTTTTCCGCAATCTGTTCAGCGGTATAATACTCGGTAACGTCAAATTCATCTTTTGGTCTGAGAACTTCATAAGGTTTTGTTTTCAGCATAAGTTCGATGTCGGTTCTTCTGATGAGCGACATTCTTGAACTCAGCCTTGATGCACGAAGTTTGTCCTCTTTTACCAGTTTATAGACATACTGGCGAGAAACGCCCATTAGTCTGGCTGCTTGAGAAAAGGTAAAGTATTCCTGGCTCTCCAGTTTGTTCTTTACCTCCAGCATTTCCTGAAATTCGCGCATTTCCATTCTACGTTCCTTCATGCGGTGTTTGTAACCTCTTTTGGAACATTGCGGACTACAATAATTAGTAGTGGTCTTTTTTGCCATGAAAGGCTTGCCGCACCACTGGCAGATTCTTTTTACTTCCATTTTTGTTATTCTCCATATTTTAGTGAAACATGAGCTTTTTACAGCTCGGATAATTTCCCTTTTTGTCTACTCACGTAAACCATTGTCAACGCACGTCAACAAATGCGTCAGTGTGACATCGGGCAAAAGCCCTTAATTGTTCCGCGGTAGAAATACGGTAGAAAAATATGGTGAACAACAGTATCCAACTGTTTATAGCTGGATTTTTGACAAATAAAAAAGCCGCTGAAAATCAGCGACTTCATTATAGTTGGTTCTAATTTGTTGCAGTTGATTACAATATCCTACTTGCCGATGCAGAAGTGTTTAAATATATTCCCTAACACTTCATCGTTAGTGATTTCTCCACCAACAATTTCAGCCAGATGGAAAAGACATTCACGTAAATCCTGACTTACCAAATCACCAGAAAGTTGCATGGTCAGTCCGTCTTGTACGCGATGAATAGCTTCCAGTGCACGACTTAGTGCTTCATAGTGACGAATGTTGCTGACTACCACATCATTTTGTGAAAGGTCGGGTAGGGCAGCGAAGTCCACCAACTGCTTCTGAAGTAGAGAAAGGCCCTCTTTCTGCTTGGCTGAAAGGGAAATGACACAAGCATCTTCAGGCAAATCAGGAAGAATAGCTTTCAGATCATCTATTGGCTTATGCATCGATGCCGTAGTATCGGTTACTGAACAAGATAAACTTTTTTCTGTTAACGGAAGCAGATCCGTCTTGTTGAGTACAATTACCAGATGCTTGCCTTGGCAGCGTGGTAGAATCTTTTCGGCCAATTGGTGGTATTGTTCTTTTGCACAGGTTGCATCGATAACCCATAGTACAATATTTGCCTGTTCCAGTTTCTGGAAACTTCGTTCAATTCCTAAACTTTCGATGGTATCAGTCGTTTCACGGATACCGGCTGTATCAATGAAGCGGAAAGTGATACCACCTAAATTCATAGTATCCTCGATAACATCACGTGTTGTACCGTGGATGTCGCTCACGATAGCACGTTCTTCATTCAGAAGAGCATTCAATAGGGTAGACTTTCCTGCATTGGTTTCTCCTACGATGGCAACCGGTACACCATTTTTCAGAGCATTACCGACACTAAATGTATCTACCAGATGGCTGATAACTTGTTCAATTTGTTGAGCTATCTCTTCCAGTTCCGAACGATCTGCAAATTCCAGTTCTTCGTGGTCGCTAAAGTCCAGCTCCAACTCCATGAGTGAAGTCAGATGGAGCAGTTTCTCTCTTAAAGCAGACAATTCACGACTGAATCCTCCACGCATCTGATTCATTGCCATACGATGTGTAGCGGCAGAAGTCGAGGCAATCAGGTCTGCAACTGCTTCAGCCTGACTCAAGTCCATTTTACCATTCAAAAAGGCACGTTGAGTATATTCACCTGGTCCCGCAGCACGACATCCATTCTTAATAAGGAGCTGCATTACTTGTTGCAGAATATATGATGATCCATGGCAAGATATTTCTACAGAATCTTCACCTGTATAAGAATGAGGAGCACGAAAAAGGCTTACCAATACTTCGTCTATTATCTCACCTGCAGGCGAAAGAATATGTCCGAATGTCAGGGTATATGGCTTAAGTTCTGTCAGAGGTTTTCCTGATATTGGAGTAAAAATACGGTCGGTTATGGCTATAGCCTGGGCACCCGAAACACGGATCGTACCGATTGCTCCGCCTTGTGCGGTAGCAATGGCACAAATAGTATCTTCTGTTTGTTGTATATTCACGATGTCTTTTGCTTTTAAATCACACAAAGATACGGCTTTTCAGCTTATATCCGGAAAAGTTTGGGTGATAATTATTTTTGAATGTAAAGTTCTCTGATAAGAAGGTCTACTACTTTTTCAAGGTAAACCCGGTCAGTTTCATTGAACGTATCAAGCTGATCACTGTCGATATCCAATACTCCTTTTACTTCTCCATTCACTATTATCGGAACAACAATTTCCGAACGGGAAAGCGAACTGCAGGCGATATGTCCTGGGAATTGATCTACATCGGGTACAACTTGTGTACGGGCTTCCGACCATGCAGTGCCGCATACTCCACGTCCTTTTTTAATACGATAACAGGCTACACTACCCTGAAAAGGCCCCAAATGAAGCTCACCGTCATGTACCAGATAGAAACCTACCCAGAAAAAGGCGAAAGCTTCCTTTAAGGCCGCACTGATATTCGCCAATACACTGACTTCGTTCCTTTCACCTTCTATAAGGGGTGTAAGTTGTGTAAGAAAAAATTGATATCGTTCTGCTTTGTTTAGTTTGCTATCTTGTTTAAAACTTGCTTCCATAAATATTCTAAATAGCTGTTGTTTTTTTGACAAAACAGGTTCCTCTGCAATAAACAGAGGAACCTGTATATATAAAAAAAGAAGAATTATAAATATCAGATTCGCTCAAGCACTGTCTTTATCAGGTCGTCTATTTTGTTTTTATATCCTGTATTGGCTTCTTGGGCTACGCGATTGGCTATAACCATGCAGACAGTGGTAGCTTTATGTCCTTGCAGACGTGCAAGCCCTGCAAGTGCTGAACTTTCCATTTCGAAGTTGGTTATGCGATGACCCTGATATTCGAAACTTTCAATCTTTTCATTCTGGTGAGGGTCGGCAAGTGGAATGCGGAGCTGTCTGCCTTGTGGACCGAAGAAACCTCCACAAGCTACTGTAACGCCGCGTACCATATCTGTTCCGGCAATACGCTCAACCAGTTCCTTGTTGGCATGGATAACGTAAGGAGCCGGTGCACAGAGGTTTCCGCTCCATCCCAAGTGATTTAAAAGGGCACGTTCCATCGGAAGGTCGCAAACTGCATTCCTTCCTTCGTAGAAGTTTAGCAGTCCGTCGAACCCTACAGAGATTTCAGAGCATATATAAGTTCCCACGGGAGTATAAGGTTGCAATCCTCCACAAGTACCGATACGTACGATTTCCAGTTGCCGGAAGTTGTCATTTTCTTCACGAGTCTGAAAATTGATATTAGCCAATGCATCCAGTTCGTTCATAACAATATCTACGTTGTCGCATCCGATACCGGTAGAAGTGACTGTAATACGTTTCCCTTTATATGTTCCGGTTATGGTACGGAATTCACGGCTTTCTACCTCACATTCCTTTGTTTCGAAATGCGATGCTACAAGAGCTACTCGTCCGGGGTCTCCCACAAGGATAACTTTATCGGCCAGATGTTCCGGCTTTACGTGAAGATGAAATACCGAACCATCTTCATTTATAATCAGTTCTGAGGGTGGAAAGTACTTTTTCATAATATTCTTTTTTATTTAGTTAGTTGAGTTTTTGCTATTATATGATAATGATTATTTACCTATCGGTTCATGTCCTGCAGGATTTGCATCCGGGCGGGCGATACTGCTTCTCATATCTGTATCTGCCTGAATATTTTTCATCCGGTAATAATCCATGATTCCCAAGTTGCCGGTACGGAAAGCTTCTGCCATAGCTTTTGGAACTTCGGCTTCTGCCTGTATTACATTGGCACGGGCTTCTTCTGCTTTTGCTTTCATTTCCTGTTCCAAGGCAACAGCCATTGCACGGCGTTCCTCAGCTTTGGCTTGTGCAATATTTTTATCAGCATTTGCCTGGTCTATCTGTAAAGATGCTCCAATATTACGACCTATATCGATATCGGCGATATCAATAGATAAAATTTCGAATGCAGTCCCTGCATCCAGTCCTTTGCGTAGTACAAGTTTGGAAATGGAATCCGGATTCTCAAGTACTGATTTATGGTTTTCCGATGAACCGATAGATGAAACAATACCTTCGCCTACGCGTGCCAGGACTGTATCCTCGCCAGCTCCACCTACCAACTGGCGGATATTGGCACGTACAGTTACACGTGCTTTCGCAATAAGCTGGATACCATCTTTGGCAACGGCGGTGACAGGAGGAGTGTCAATAACTTTCGGATTAACAGACATCTGTACGGCTTCAAACACATCACGTCCTGCAAGGTCGATACCGGTAGCCATCTGGAACGACAAATCGATATTGGCTTTCGATGCTGAAACTAGTGCATGAACTACCTTTTCCACATGACCGCCTGCCATATAATGAGCTTCCAGTTCATCGCGTGTAATAGTACTTAAACCAGCCTTGTGGGCTTCAATCATTGCAGGTACAATGACATATGGCGGAACATTACGAATACGCATCAGAAAAAGCTGAACCAGCGAAATACGTACACCTGATACTTTGGCAGAAAGCCAAAGAAAGAATGGTACGTAATGGAAGAAGACTGCCAGTAAGACAACTCCTCCAGCCGCTAAAATGAACGGAAGATAGTTAGGGTCAATCATAGGTAATTGATATTTTAAGGTTTAAAAAAATTACTGTTGTATGTAGCGTGTCACATATACAGTACCATTATTTATACGAGTTACTTGTATGGGAGTACGCTCTTCGATAAATCCATCAGCTGATTGCACTTCGATGATATGGCCGTTTATCTCGGCATTTCCTATCAAGGTAAGGCGTGTCAATGACATGCCAGTATCTCCAGCCTGAATATTGATTCCTTTCAGCGGTTCTGGTTTATAGTCGAGTGTCTGTTTGAGGGAAAGACGGTCTACTGTCTTGGAGCGCATGAACCAAATGGTTATACCGATTATTCCAACGGCTTCAACGGCAAGCGTAATAAATCCGGCCTGTGTTCCTACGGAATGAAAAGCATAATAAATGGCATAAAGCAGACTGATTCCCGATGCTATTCCTGCAAGGGTAATGCCGGGGACTAGAAATACTTCCACAGCAAAAAGTAAAAGTCCCGCCAAAATAAGTGCAATAATAATCAGTGTTTCCATATCTGCTCGTATAAAAATGGTGTCTATTTTTTTACTGTTTCAATGCTTTAAGCTCTGCATTGCGCACAGATAATGTCAGTTGTTCCAGCTCATGTCGTAACTCGTTGGTACGTTTTTCTTTATCTAATATACCGGGAGCCATTTTTTCTTTTCCTGCTTTGTTCGATTGCTGATAGGCAGCACGAAGATTTGTCAATGATTCTTCCAATGATGCAAGATCTTTCTCTTTCTGCAAGAATGAAGCATACATCTGCCGTGCTTCTTTAGAACGAAAATCTGACAATGTATGATAAACAGCATTATCGTCTACGACAAAACGGAAGTCACTCTTTTTCTTTTCTGTACTTCCGCCATACAATACCTGAGCCAGATGTTGTCTGGCAATACGTACTTTATCGGGATCACTCCATGTCTTCTTTATTTCTTTTAGTGTAGCAGCATCAATAATAGCTTGCGGGTCAGCTGTTTCGTAGTCGTATACCTGTTTTGTCGAGTTAGGAACGAAAACATATACACAAACTTTTCCTTCCGGCTGATAACGATCAGAAGCAAACCACCCTAAATTGTTCAAGTCATCCAATGCATACATATAATCATTGTATGGAGAGTTAAACGGCATACCGATGTTATCCGGACGGAGATACGTATTGTCATCCGAATCATAACGGGTTACGAAGATATCGTATCCTCCCATACTTTCATCTCCTTCGGCTCCAAAATAAAGTGTGATACCATCTGATGCCATAAACGGATAATTTTGGTTATGTCCTGATTCGTCCAGACCGCTTAATGGCTTGGCATCTTCCCACTTGTCTATCAACTTGAAGCGTGAGTATAAACTCGTTTCCCCGTCTTCAGACGCCTGTGTAAAAATCATTTTATCACCCAGCTCATTTGTAAATGAAGTTCCTGAGCCATCTTCGGTAAGAGAAATGTTTCCCGACTCCTTACTTAATTTATAGGCCGAAAGAAAATTATTTTTATCTACTACAAAGCTGTCAATTACAGCTACATTCTCAGTTCCTCTTAACATGCGTGCAGCCTGACGGCAACGGTCTAATTCTTTCTCTGCTGCAGAAGTATCACGCTTCTTTTTTTCCAGCCATTGGATATGCTCTTCAATATTTTCGGTCGCTTCATCAAAGCGATACATTGTATAATATAGTTTTCCCAAATACAGATAAGCATTTATTACTTTGCGTGCAGCACTTTTTTCAAGGTAGGGTTGTGATTCCTGTAATTCACCGGTTTCATAGCAGCATGCTCCGTACCAGAAATTGTAATTTGCATTCGATGGAGCCTGTTTTACTAATTTCTGGAAAACGGGTTTGGCTTCGGCAAACTTGCCTTCTTCAAACCATTGTTTTGCCTGGGTGAGTGATTGGGCGTAAGTTCCTCCCATGCTGCATAAAGCGATAAGTGCTAGCGTATATTTCTTATTCATAATTTTTCGTGTTGTTTCGATGATGTTATTTTCAAAAATACAAAGTTTCTTTGAAATTTTGATTATTTCGGCATTCTAATTTTTCAAAATCTTTCGAGAATCGTTCTTTTGGTGTAATTTTACCCCGTTTTTAAGATTATCGGAAGAAATGGGAAAATTGACAGAAGAAGATAAATTGATGCGACGCATAGAAAAACGCTTTAACAAAGGTGTAGTGCAATATGGACTAATAGAAGATGGTGATAAGATACTGGTAGGGTTGTCGGGAGGAAAAGATTCACTTGCTTTACTGGAACTACTTGCCCGCCGTTCGTGTATTTACAAGCCTCGTTTTTCGGTCGTTGCTGCACATGTCGTGATGACGAATATAGCTTACGAATCGGACATGGATTACCTTCGTTCCTTTGCCGAAAATCTGGGAGTGCCGTTCGTACGCTACGAAACGTCTTTCGATCCTTCTACTGATACCCGCAAGTCGCCATGCTTCCTCTGTTCGTGGAATCGCCGTAAAGCTCTTTTTACAGTAGCAAAAGAACAGGGATGTAATAAGATAGCCTTGGGACACCACATGGATGATATACTGGAAACGTTGCTTATGAACATGGCATTTCAGGGAGCATTCAGTACGATGCCTCCGCGTCTGGTAATGCGAAAGTTTGATATGACCATTATCCGTCCGATGTGTCTGGTACATGAAGCCGATCTGATAGAAATGGCTCAGGCGAAAGGATATCGTAAACAGATCAAAAATTGCCCGTACGAAAAAGATTCTCACCGTTCGGATATGAAAGAAGTGCTCCGTACGCTGGAATGCATGAATCCTGAAGCTCGATATAGTTTATGGGGAAGCATGAATAATATTCAGACTGATCTTCTTCCGGAAGAGGTTGATTTATAGCATCTTAATTGAATTTGTCTTCCAAAGGCTAAATGATTATGATATGTCGTCAAAAAATTCAGCATATTTCTGAAAAAATATCATCATCTTTTTTTAAAAATTGTACAAAAAAACAAGTAAATATCTTGATGTTTTCTGAGAAGATTCTTTATGATTCATCAAGACCTGCTGACATCTACTTTTAAGGCGGAATTATACAGCTTTATAGAACATTTTATATTCGTTTTTTGTTTATTTTAGTATAACCACTTTTAATTGGAATATGGGGGATAATTCCCTATATCATGTGTTAGCTTTAATATCCAAGAACCATAAATATAATAAGATGAAAAGCAGCTTTATTTATTTACTATTCTTGTACATTATATTCATTCTTTGGGGGTGTGGTGAGAAAGAAAAGACAGGAAATCTGGGAGAAACAGAATTGTATTTCGACGAACGTCTTTCTTCTATATCAGCCGATGGTGACTCTGCTTTCTGGATAGGCAGCGAAGCCGGTGATATATGGTATATGAAGCAACGTCGGCTTCAGCCTTATAATATAGGGGCTGACCGTATATATAAGGTTGTAACAGATTCGGTTCTTTCTGATGTCCGCATTTGCTGGATAGGCATTCGGAACTCAGGTTTGCAGAAATGGGCGCTTGGTGAAGAAAATGTTCGCCTTGTTGAGAAATATCCTATATGTAACAAAGGATGTAATTATTCGGTATATGATATTCTCTTAACCGAAAAAAAGGTTTATGTAGCTACCAGTCAAGGCTTGTATGCTATGTCACATTCGGAGAAAGACAGTTTAAAGTTGATTTATCCTTCAGATAACAGTGAAACTGCACGTTCCGGTAAGCCGTTTATCGTAAACAACATCCGTAAATACGAATCGGATTATTTGCTGTGTGCTACCCAGAATGGACTGATCCGAATAAACCTGGCCAATGGCAAAATGGAAGTAACCCATCAGGATGAGCATATTTACAGTGTTTCTGTATATGATAATAAGGTGTATTTGCTTGCCGACAAGAAGTTGTATGTAGAGGATATTTCAGGTAATCTATTGAACAATATAACACTAAAATTTTCTCCTCGCATTTATTATAAATTAGGCAATATTCATTATTTTCTCGATGATAACCATTTATTGCTGAGTGATGATTTAGAGTCATTCTTATCAGTTCCGTTACGGAGAAAGGTTCCTCAGTTTTGTACTAATGTAGTGGCAACTGATAAAGTAAATGGATATACAGTCCTGATCACAGAAAATGCATTATGGAATATTCCATTGCATCTGGGTATTTTCAATGCAAAAGGAGAGATTGTGGCTTCGTGTTCCGATGGAGATGATATTTATTATGTAAATGCAGACAACGAATTGTATCACCAGCATACGGGAAGTCCGGAAGCTTTCAAAATAGCAGAAATACCTGATGACGAGGTGGTTTCGGGAATGATGGCGGACGATAAATTTCTATATTATATCAGTAATAAGCAAGTTCTAAAACGGATAAAAGTCAGACAACGATATATAGGCAATGTCTTGTTTGCTTCTTCTCAAGTGCTTTATCAGTCGCCTACAAAGATTACGGCGTCATACCTGAAAAAAGAAGCCGAAGGAACCTGTATTTATCTCGGAATTCAGGATGATCTGGTGCGGATTGATGCTGATGGAAAGGCTAGTTTGGTTGACGACTTACACAATAAATACATTACTTCATTCTATTTATCTCCTAACTCTGACAATTTATATCTTTCTACGCTGAATCATGGAGTATATTATGGTAATAAAGATTCGTTTCAGTCTATCAAAGGAACGGAAAATAAAACCTTTATACGTGATATTTCCGTAACTGGTGGGCACGAACCTTTGTTAATGATGCTGACCAATCATCATCTGATATGCAGGGAGTATAATGATTCGGTCTCTTTGAAAGGCTACAATAAATTATTGAAAGTAAACGATACATTGTTTTATGCTTTGCCGGAGTTTGGACTGGTAAAGTATGTTGTAAATAAGGACGGAATCAGAGAACGGGGAAGATTCTTTCATGATATACGTTTCAATCCGAAAGCATCTTTTGTCAAAGGGGACACCTTATATTTAGGCTCTAATATAGGAGTAATGAAAATGAGTGTATTTTCAAAGACTTCGGCCAAATGGATCGATATGGAATCGACAGTTCCCAGTCTGAAAATCATATCAGTCGTGATAGCTTTTGCGATACTTATTTTTTTCATTATTATAATAGAGTATATAAAGAGGAAACGTAGCAAGAAGAAGGCTGTAAAAATGCATTTGGATGACATTCATCACAGACTGGAAAGTCTGTCATCGATGGCATGTTTTACCAATGACAATGACAGCAAGGAAGTGGAGAAATTAAAAAATATGTTTGCAGAGATAGATATAAATGCTTCTGACACTCCAGGTCGTATCAAATCATTGTCGGAACTGATCATGAAAAAGAATCGGGATATAGCTTTGGGGCTTTCCAAGACATTGGAGAAACAGATGCTTCTTATCGGTGAATATGACGTATTCGACAAACCTTTGCTGATAGAACAGTCGAGTATAGCTCTGGCAACGGATAATCTGGAAAACATAGTAGTGCAAGTAGAAAAAAATGAAAAATGGATAAAAACTATCACAGCTCTTAAAGAAAGACTTGCCTTGTACAGACATAACATGGACGGAACTGTTTGTATAGATGATGTGAATGGTATCTTTTTCCGCAAAATGCTGATGTTGACGGATAATATCAAGATGAAAGAATTGTCCAGTCTTAAAGAGGAAATAGAATACCTTGATGAAAGTTATAATTATATATTTACGGATGAAGCACTGAAAAAGATTGGTGAATATATTTTACATCGGAAAGAAAAACTTTGTGGCCTGGAAGCTGATAACGTTACGACTGCCCTTGTAACAGAACTTGAACATGTAAGGAAAGAAATGGGAAATCTGGACAGAATTAAATTGCTGAAAGTTTTATATCCGATAGATTGTCACATTGAGCAAGTTCTAACCAAGGAAAAAATGGCTGAGCTGATGTGCGAATACACTTCTGTAAGAAGCAAGATAGAAAGAGAAAACGAAGAGAGAATTACAAAGAAATTCGATGCCAGTCTGAGTATGGAGATAGCTGAAAGCACAAAACAGATAACAGAAAAGATTGAAAGACTAATAGCTGTTTTCTATGAAAATATGGCCAGAACGGATAAGGATATTTTAGATAATGTGCTGGAATTTTCTAATTGTAGCAATCAGGCAGCAAAAGTGTTGGCTTTACTGATTGCCAATCCCAAAGTAAAGCGTTTACATATCCCTGGTATGTTATGTATTTATGGGAATCTGAATCCGGTTATCAGCAGATTGGCAAATAACAAACTAAAAACGAATCATTCTTTCTTGATAGATTATGTGAAAGCGAATCCTACCAGTATAGTCTTTTATATATTACGTCTTATTGATTGATTTTTTAGCTGTCTTCAGCTATCATCGAAATAACCCTGTCGCTACTCGGAAATGGAGTAGGATGGGGTTATTTCATGTTTATATTGTACAGTCTGTAATCTTTTCAGGGTCCTCGGTCTTGTTCTAACTTCAACTTTTTATCTGTCCGAAGAATTGATATGCATGTTTGGTCTGCAACAGTTTGAATTCAGAGGGATTTTTAAGGCCGATTTTGAGTAAAAAGTTACATTGCTATTAATTTTTTATGTTGCTTTGCGATTAGTATATTTATCTGTTTTTCAGTAATTTGTATAAAGTTGCATTCCTGAAAAACATGAAATAACCTTTTGCAACTTTTTATCTGTACTTCTTCGCATACATTTGCGACATCAAAACAAAAAACTTATAAACATTTAAATCTAAAGAAGTATGATTAAAAGAAACATTTTTGTTGCATGTTTGTCTTTAGTAGCAATGGCAACTTTCGCTCAGGAGAAAATTAAAGATGTAAGAACCAATCCGGATCTTTATTTCCTACGCGCAGATGAAGTAGCAAGTAGTTTGAATCTCCTTCCAGCACCACCTCAACCGGGATCAATTCTTTTTATGAATGACGAAGCTCAGTATAAATGGGGAAAATTGCAGAGAAATACTCCTCGTGGTAATCAGGCTGCTGAAGATGCTCGTGTAAATGGTGACGGTGTTCCCAATGCTTTTTCTGAAGCTTTTGGTGTCCGTATCTCAGAAACCACTACACCGGAAATTTATAAACTGGTTTTAGGTATGCGCGAAGATGCCGGCGACTTGGCTACACGTGAAGCTAAAGAGCATTACATGCGTACACGTCCGTTTGCTTTTTATAATGAAATGACATGCAACCCTGAACAGCAGCAGGAATTGTCGACAAATGGTTCTTATCCTTCCGGACATACGGCTATCGGATGGGCTACAGCTCTTGTACTTGCAGAAATCAATGTTGACAGACAGAACGAAATATTGAAACGGGGATATGAAATGGGGCAGAGCCGAGTAATTTGCGGATACCATTTCCAGAGTGATGTAGACGCTGCACGATTAGTTGCAAGTGCGGTTGTTGCACGCTTGCATGCTAATGAAAACTTTATGAAACAGCTGGAAAAAGCTAAAAAAGAATTTGCAGAACTTGTAAGTAAAGGACAAGTTGCTAAGAGTGATTTCGCAAACTAATCTCTCCAATCTTGTTAATTACTTGAATCTTATCATCACAAAACTAGAGTAGACTTTTTTTACCTTGTAAAACTAGACCTGTAAAAAACTAATAGAATAACTATAATTTAAGACTATGAAACGATTACTTTTATTGACTTTAGGCTTAACTATGATCGGTGCTGCCAAAGCACAGGAAGAAAAATTAGAAATAAAACCTTCAGGACGTATTTTGTTGGATGGGGGACTTTTTAAGGCTAATGAACAAGACGACAAGTTCAATGACGGTTTTGCTATTCCCGATATGCGAGTTGGATTTAGTGCATCGTATGGTGCATGGAAGGCAAAGGTAGATATGGGATATGCATATGGAAAGGTGAACATGAAGGATGTATTTATTCAGTATAACTTTGATAAAGATGCGTCAGATTTCCTGCGTGCCGGATATTTTATCCATCAGTTTGGTTTGCAAAGTGCTACTAGCTCTTCTTTTAAGATCTCGATGGAAGAGCCTGCAAGTAACCAGGCTTTCAACAATTCGCGTATGATTGGTTTGATGTATCAGCATACAAGAAGTAAATTTCTGGGAACTTTGAGTTTCTTTACAGAATCGGATGCTATGAAAATGACATCCGACAAATTGGGAAATCAAGGTGTAGGAATGATGACCCGATTGGTATATAAGCCATTCTGTGAACCGGGAAAGATATTTCATGTCGGACTTTCTGGAGCGTTTGAAACACCTCGTTATGATTCGGATGCAGAATTGAGTCATCATGCGTATACTTTGTCGACTACCTTCCCGACACGAATTGCTAAGGTCGTTGCTCAGGAGGCGGTTATTGATGATGCCAAAATGTTATACAAATTTACTCCGGAACTCAATGCCGCAATAGGACGTATCGGACTGGAAACTCAGTATTTCTATGTAAATGTTAACAGAAAAGATAAGCCTAATTACAAGGCAAGTGGTGCTTATGGAACGATCCGTGCACTTGTAAAAGGTAAGAATTATAAGTACTCTGACTTGGATGGAGGTATTGCTACTCCTGATCCGGGAGCTATGGAGGTTGTTCTTTCGTATAACTATACAGATATGTCTGATCATAAAGCTGAAATTCTGGGAGGAAGACTGAATGACTGGTCGGCTACATTCAACTACTATATCAATAAGTATATGATATGGCGTGTTCGCGGCTCTTACACTACTACAACCGACAGAATCAATACTCCGAATACAAAACTGGCGCTTATTGAAACACGTTTGCAGATAAAATTCTGATAGAAATAGAGAATTTGTAATTATAGTTTGTAGTTTTGACAAATAAAAACTGTATTATGAGAAATCTAAATAAGCTGTCGTTATTAATACTGGTATTTGCCTGCCCTGTGTTTGTGTGGGCTCAAACCAAACGTTCACCCGAATTTAAAGAAAAATATACCTTAAAAGAAGTAGTTGTTCTTAGTCGTCATAATATCCGCTCTCCGTTGTCTGACAACGGGAGCGCTTTAGGAAAATTAACTCCTCATCAATGGACAAAGTGGAGTTCTGCTTCTAGTGAACTCACTTTGAGAGGAGGAGTTTTGGAAACAATGATGGGACAATTTTTCCGTAAATGGCTGGTTGATGAAGGATTATTTACTGAAAATTATGTACCGAGTGTGGATGAAGTAAACATCTACGCCAATAGTATGCAGCGCACAATTGCAACAGCGCAATACTTTTCTTCAGGATTTATGCCAGTAGCCAACCTGGCTATTCATCATCGATACACTCCGAGCAAGATGGATCCGGTATTTTTCCCTCGTCTGACAAAAGTAAGTGACTCCTTCTGTGCAGAAGCAATGTCTCAAATTGCAGCAATGGGAGGCAAAAACGGAATAAGAGGAATTAATGAGAAACTCGAAGACTCATACCAAATTCTGGCAGATGTTCTTGATCTGAAAGATTCACCTGCTTGTAAAGCTGGAGAAACTTGTGCCTTTGATGATTATGATACTCAAATTATATTGAAAAAAGGAGAGGAGCCTGCAATGAAAGGTTCTCTGAAGCTTGCCAATTCAGCATCTGACGCTTTTATCTTGCAATATTATGAAGAGACTGATGCAAGAAAAGCTTCATTCGGACATGAAATCTCTAATTCTGACTGGGAAAAGATTGCCCGAGTAAAGGATGTATATGGGGATGTACTTTTTACAGCACCTATTGTAGCTTATAATGTGGCACATCCATTACTTGTATACATAAATGGGCACTATAAAATATTTTGTGTAAATGGAAAATACGGGATTCAAGTTTGAGTCTCGTATTTTTTATTTTATAGATTTGCAAAATGAAGAAGATTATGAAAGAAAAGAATCAAGTAGTGCCTGATGAGGTGTTAAGCAAGGA
>ONZW01000277.1_pt1 | contig 45063 bp, 46 predicted proteins | sample 1671071 | NCBI WGS metagenome assembly ONZW01 (sample SAMN06348119, study PRJEB24527) | human gut metagenome | biome: human gut; feature: ankylosing spondylitis patient; material: feces | host: Homo sapiens | place: China | collected 2015-10
TTTTATCAATGACGGGCAACTTACTATCTTTTGATTTTATATCGAACTCACGTTAAAATAGATTAAGATCTGGCTGTTATATGAATTATTTCATCTATATTTGAATTCATAACTCAAACTATGAAGAATATGAAGTGGGGAAACATCATGCTATTATCACTTTTTTATTTGTCTTGTGCGGAGCTTTATGCTCAGGAAAACATGAAAGTAAATAGTATTAAGCAAGAAAAAGACAGTCTGAAAATATTGTCTGAGGGGGCTGTCGTTTCTCCACAACCGGGCGGATATGCTACCGATTTCAAGGAAAACACACTGAGTGATCCGGTAAATGAGATACCGGACGAACAGAGAATAGAAATTAAATTGCGCAAGCCTTTCTATATACCTCCTTATTATACAAATCCTTCTCCCGGATTTTATGGAGATTATGCGACGGGTGGACAAATCCTTCCTAATTTTTATGGTAGTGGCATGCAGGAAACATTGCCTGGTCTGGGAAGAGTAAATCAGGCCTCGTTCTTTTATCGTTATGACCTGAATGATTATTTTTCTATTCAGGCGGGAGTGGATGCGGTAAAGTATAATTTCCCGAAGAGTGTAGGACAGTCTTTGGGAGTTTCCGGTATCGTAACATACCGTCCTGCTGACAGACTGCATATAAATGTTTTCGGCTCATATTCTCCGGATAACCGTTATGGTTTTAACAGGAGCGCATTCGGAGCTACTGTGGGCTATGATTTTACCGACCGGTTTGGTATGGAGGTAGGAGCACAGAGATATTACGATCCCCAACGGGGATGGCAGACTGTTCCGATTGTTACACCTTACTATAAATTCAATAAATTTGATTTAGGCATCGATGTTGGTGGGATTCTCTATGAAGTATTAAGAAGTGTCATGATTGACAAGCGGGGAGGATCACCGGTTATCATGCCTCCCGGGAGATAAGGTTGCAGGCTGTATGTGAGGTTGGAAATATTCATGTAGAGATAAGAAATGAAAAATATACAGAAAATATTGTGGTTGGGCTTATTGGTATCTGCTGCCGGATGTAATAGCGGAGTCTTTATAGACGATTATTTGCCTGAAGTTCCGGTGGTACAGTTGTCGGAAACAGATTCTGTTGCCAGAATAAATTTTAAGTCGGATAACTGGGATATCCTGAATATATATGGAGCCTCTGAAAATGTGTGGGGAGTAGTTTGTGACCTTGAGGGAAAACCTGATGGAAGAAACCTGCCTTTGGAGAATGGAGCTAATGCCGTTATAAAGTTGGGTTATGAATATTGCAACTTCAGGGTAGAGAAGAGGAATGGCAGAGAACTTTGTATTTATGCGGGAGAAAACATGAACAGGTCGGCTCTTGACGTTGAAATAATTGTCGGCAATGAATATGAGATGAAATCTATTCCAGTGTCGTTGGCCCAAACCTCAAAATACGAAGTAGACAGTATTGTATATGATTGGAAAAGCTTGTTATATTCTGACAATACGCTGGAACCTGACTATTCGCTGGTAGTGAATAACAGCAAATCCGATCAGCCGACAAGCTGGCACTTCACTCCGTTGGAAACATCTTTTTCGCGTGAAGTTTCTTTTAGAAATAAAGATGGAGTAAATGAAGAGGAACTGTATAAACGCTTTTTGGGAACTCCTTTGCCATTGGTAGTCATACCCGATTTCGTAGATAAACAACCGGTTCTGGGAAGTACAAAGGCAGAGGTCGGAATCAATTCTCAGGAAATCAGAACTTCCATCGAATCCGATCTGGCAGGTAAGGAATATGTCATTCCTCCCGGTGAAAAATGGAAAATTTCAGTCTATTATATGATTGAGCAATATTGGATAGATTATAAGCTGTACATTTCCATTCCTTCTACAGGAAGAAAGCGGACTTTTGAAGGGAAACTTTATAGCAAGGGGCTGTACGACTTTTGTATAATTCCTGAAAAAATAGAATGAGATGAGTGGAAAAACTAGCAGACTTATACTTCTGTGTCTGTTTCTGTGCCTGTCTGTTTGTGCGGTGGCAGGCGAAAAAGACAGTACAGACAGAAAGATGATTCATATGGTAGGAGTTGATTTTCGTCCTGCCTATACATTTCCTACAAACGGATTCTTTAAAGGCGTGAATGCAGCTCAGACTCCGGTCAGAAAGACCTTTTCCGGACATGTGAAGTATGGATTCAAGTTTTCGCCCGACACTTATTGGGGGAAAATATACCCGCATGCCATACAGGGAATCGGAGTGGGGTATAATACTTTCTTCAATTCTAAAGAAATAGGAAATCCTCTGGCTGTTTATGCATTCCAGACTTCCCGGATAATGAGTATAACCCCTCGTTTGTCTTTCGACTATGAGTGGAATTTTGGAGCGTCTTTCGGATGGAAGAAATATGATGAGGAAACGAATCCTATGAACAATGTAGTTGGTTCGAAAATAAATGCGTATATCAACTTTGGTCTGCTGCTTAACTGGCAGATTGATGCCCGTACGAATCTGCGGGCAGGAGTAGGTGTGACACATTACTCAAACGGCAATACGGGATATCCCAATTCCGGAGTCAATACGATAGGCGGAAGTATCGGATTGATACGTTATTTCGGCAGTAAGGAGAAACTTGAGTTGCATGACAAGGCTTATACTTCCTGCCGGAACAGGAAAACGTTTGATCCGTATATAAGTTATGACCTTATTGTGTACGGTGCGCTAAAGAAAAAGGGAGTATTCCCTACAGAAAGTTCTGCGGTGCTTGTTCCCGGTTCTTTTGCTGTTGGCGGATTGAATTTTAATCCGATGTATAATTTCAGTCATTACTTTCGTGCCGGTCTGTCGCTGGATGCGCAGTACGATGAGAGTGCTAACATAGCCGACCACATTGCCAATACGATAAGTGGTCCTGATGCAGAGAATATTCGCTTTCATCGTCCTCCTTTCAAAGAACAGTTTGCAGTGGGTGTTTCCCTCCGTGCTGAGATTGTAATGCCTGTCTTTTCTATTAATTTAGGTGTAGGGCGGAACGTCTTCTGCAAAGGAGCAGATACGGATTCGTTTTATCAGGTAGTAGCCTTGAAAACGGATATTACCAGAAATCTGTTTCTGCACGTAGGATACCAACTCTATAAATTTAAAGACCCTAATAACCTGATGCTGGGACTGGGGTTCAGATTTAATGCGAAAAGATAATCGACTTGGATATAATTGCTACTGATTTAAATCTCTATTATACTATGAAAAAACTGTTTTTGCCGATAGGTGCTTTGGCTTTGTATTCATCGGCTGTTGCACAGCAGCAGTCCGATCGTCCGAATGTACTGCTTATTTATGCTGACGATATAGGTTATGGTGACTTGAGCTGTAACGGTACTTCAGCAGTGCGTACACCCAATGTTGAAAAACTGGCCTCTGAGGGAATCCGTTTTACAAATGCCCATTGTGCTGCGGCTACAAGTACTCCTTCGCGCTATGCCATGCTTACGGGAGAATATGCCTGGCGTAGAAAGGGAACCGGAATTGCAGCCGGCAATGCTGCCATGATCATTACTCCCGACCGTTATACCATGGCCGACATGTTTAAGGAAGCCGGCTACCAGACTGGAGTGGTAGGAAAATGGCATCTCGGGCTGGGAAATGAAACAGGAAAGCAAGATTGGAATGGAGTGGTAAAACCTAATCCGGCTGATATCGGTTTTGATTATTCTTATATTATGGCTGCTACGGCAGACCGTACTCCTTGTATCTTTATGGAAAATGGTAGAGGGGTAGGGCTCGATCCTGATGATCCTGTATATGTAAGCTATACCGAGAATTTCCCCGGTGAACCTACAGGAAAAGATAATCCGGAGCTTTTACGTATGCATCCGTCACACGGACACGATCAGTCTATCGTGAATGGTATTTCTCGTATCGGATACATGAAAGGTGGTAAGAGTGCTTTATGGCGAGATGAAGACATAGCTGATAGCATAACAACTCATGCTATCCGGTTTATAGAAAACAGTAAGAGGTCGGGAGAACCTTTCTTCCTCTATCTGGCAACCAATGATATTCATGTACCTCGTGTACCTCATGAACGTTTTGCCGGTAAAAGTGGATTAGGACCTCGTGGAGATGCTTTGTTGTCTTTCGACTGGACTGTAGGACAGGTGATGGAAACTTTGAAAAAACTGAATCTGGATGATAATACTATTATAATTCTGTCCAGTGACAACGGTGCTGTTATTGATGACGGATATAAAGATCAGGCAGTAGAGCTATTGGGAAATCATAAGGCTACCGGGGTATACAGAGGTGGTAAGTATAGCAGTTATGAGGGAGGTACAAGAGTACCTTGCGTTATTCGCTGGAAGGGAAAGATTCCTGCTGGAGTATCAGACAATCTGGTAAGTCAGATCGACTGGTTTGCATCGTTTGCTTCGATGTGTGGAGTAAATTTACCGGAAGGTAGTGCGCCCGATAGTGAAAATCATCTGGATTCATGGCTTAAGGCTGATGTGAAAGGCCGCTCTTGGGCTGTGGAACAGAACTTGCATAACAATTTATCGATAACGGATGGTGTGTGGAAGTATATTCCTGCGGCAAACGGTCCTGCTGTCAATAAGCAGACCAATACAGAATTGGGGAATAATCCAAAGGCTGATCAGCTATATAATTTGTTATCCGATCCGGGAGAACATTCTAATGTAGCAGAAGAAAATAAGGAGCTTGTTCAGAAAATGCGTGATGAGCTTATACGCATTGTAGAAAGCGGGTTGCATATTCAGCCGGGGTATTTCATTTCTAAATAAGTAAGTTCTCTTGTTTCCTACATTTCGCATTACTCCTTCCACAGAAGGCAGTGCGATGAGTTTGCCGTTTCCGGTGGTGTGGTCGATGGTGACGATGTGGTTGTATTTTTATTCTCTATATCTCACTTAATGTGTCCGCTTATGGCAAGATGTTTCAAGTCAGTACGGTTTACTGGTGAGAGAATCGTTTACCATACAAGGAAAAAAATATTTTATCGGTTGGCTGTTTGCCTGTACGTGATATTTGTTATATATCTTTCCTTTGCAGGTTCTTTTCCATCTTCTTGTCGTACGCCTGACCTCTGGGCACCAGATAGAGAAACATGACGCAGTCATCCACTATCTGGACATGATAGCTGAAGAAGGCACGGTAACTGCCTATTCTCAGACGGTAGATAAATTCGTAATCCACCAGTTTCTTGCAGTCCGTCAGTTCCTCGATGTTTCCGGCATTGATAACTTCCTGTACTGCCTGACGCACTGAATCCAGCATTTTGCCGGAGAGTTTGCGGACTGCCTTTTCAAACTCCTTTGAAAATTCAACCCTCATTTCTCAACCACTCCAAGCCAGTCCATAAATTCCTTACGTTCGTTCTTATCCAGCTTGATCTTTCCGTCCGGGTAATTCTCGGTCATATAGCGGTAGGCTTCGCTGTCATCGTACTCTTCCGCTGTCTTGTCGAGCAGGTTTTCTATGAGTTTTTTCAAGTTTGTACCCTGGCGTGCTGCCATGACCGAAAGAGCCTTGAAAGTGTCCTCTTTCAGGTCGATAATCTTTTTCTTGTATGTTACTGTTGCTTCCATTGTTTCGTCTTTTGTGCAAATATACAAAATATATATGATATATACGGTATATATGTTGTTTTTTATATTTTGGGCTTTCTCTTGCAATCCCTAATGCTATATGTGCAAATGTACGAAGCCCCCGGCAGTCACCCCGCCGGAGGCTATTCTCTTATCTCACTTTTCAATAACCGCAGATACAACTGTTATACTTCAGTTGTCTTCCGTTTCGGGCGGAACTTTTCCCGCCCGACGGTTTACTATTTTTTCAAGGTAGGCAATTCTCCAGTGAGTTCGTAACGCCACTCTGAACCTGCATTCTGCAGGGCGGCGTTCATCTGTGTAACGGCATTCTGCCAGTCGCCGTCCGTCACTTTGGTGGTTTCGATGGTGGTGCTGCCTCCCTCATTGTAGCCGATGCCTGTGTCGGGATTGCTTCTCCAGTAGCAGGCGGTGATGACAGCGCCATCCCATGTGAGGATCTTGAAGTTCCGTCCCGTCACGCCGCCTGTGGTTCCGTCCGGGCCGCTGACAGTCCCATTGGCATGATAGCAGGCGGTCAGGGTACCCTCATCATTGGTTCCCGTTACGCCACCTACATAGATGGTGCCGCTTCCGCTACCGGTCACGTTGCCCCAGGCATAGCAGGCTTTGAGGGTGCAGGATGTGTTACTTCCCACCACGCCGCCGACAAAGTTGCCGCCTGAGTTGATACTTTCAAGGGTCACATCGCCCGTGGCATAGCAAGCGGTCAGGGTGGCACCACTATCTGTCAGACCTGCCACGCCGCCGGCTACACCCCCGGCATTCACTGTGGCCGAGGAGCTACACCCGGTAAGGAAACCGCCCGATTGGTAGCCTACTACACCGCCAGCAATGCCGCTGCCGCTGACGCTGCCCGACACCGAGCAGTTTTCAAGGGTGCCATAGCTGCGTCCCGCCACGCCGCCGACAGCGCTCATATCGTTATTGCTTTCTATCTTCACCTCCTCCAGCGTCACATCCTTCACCGTGCCGCCGGAGCCGATGTGGCCGAACAGACCCACATATTGGTCACTTCCCGTAACGGTCAGCCCCGTAATGGTATGGCCGCCGCCGTTGAAGGTGCCGGTGTATTGGTGGTTATAGTCTATGCCTATCGGCGTCCAGTCCATATCTGTGAGATTGATGTTTTCAGTCAAAGTAATGTTGATACCGAGATTACCGTTGTTGGCTATGTCTGCCACAGCCTTCAATCCCTCGGCGGAGGTCACGGTGTAGTTGCCCTGTCCGTTGTCGGTATATCCCTTGTCCTTATCCAGCGTGATGTTGTAGAGTACGCCCGCCTTGGGGGTGAAGGTGGTGGAGAGGGTGCGTTCCTCGGTGCCGTTCGCCCGCAGCTTGGTTATTGTGTAGCCGGGCACCACGTTCGCCTCCCAGCAGTTGATGACGTTGCCGTTTTCGGTGTATTCGCACTTCTTCATCTCTATCCAGCCCTCTTGCGAGCCTTGCACTACCTCACCTTTTTCATAAGTACACTGTGTATAGGTATAGAGCTGGAGACTCTGCACCTCGCCGAGTGCATCGGCTGTGGGCGTGACGCGCACCTTGGCCAGTTGGTGGGTGAAGGTCAGCGTGACGGGTGTCTGGTAGTTGCCGCTGCCTGTGCCGTACAGCAGGTAGGCAAGACTTTGGCTTTGGTCGCTGAGGTCGAGGGTGCCGCCCGTGGCGGGGTACCAGGCGGTGACGGTATGTTCGCCGGTGTCGCTCCAGTACAGGGGTGTTTCGGCTTTGACGGTGTTGTTGTCCTGCACGATGTAGATGCCCTCCTCGCCGTTTATCTGCACGGCAAACCGGTCGCCCGCGCTGAACACGCTGCCCGTGCCGTCCCCGGCCTCGCCGACGCGCGTCGCCGGTGCGCCCCAGGGCTGCGCCTCGCCGCCCTCCACGCCGAGGGTGATGCGGGCTATCTCAACGGGGTATTGTCCTTCGGGCAGACGGTCGCCGTCCGCCAGTTCGTCCTTCGTGCAGGCTGCCGTGGCAAGGAGCAGGGCGGCTGCGGCAAGAAGCAGATGGATGGAATGTCTTTTCTTCATATCGGGTTGTCTTTTTATTTGTTTCCGTTTAGTGCTGCCGCCGCCTGCGAAGGCGGCCGTCGCACCATTCTGTCTATGGGCAGCTCCGGCTTGACGCTTGCGCCGGGGAAGCGGTGTGCGGGGATTACAACTCTGCACTTGCATCGTTCGAATCTCCGGATTCCCACGGGTTAATTGTGGGGTCGCTCACCTCGATGTCCTTATTGTTGAGCGTTATGTTGTAGGTGTAGGCATAGCCTGCTGTGTAGAAATTGGCTGTGGGTGTAGCAGGCAGTTTCAGTTGGGCGTTGTAGCTCTGTCCGTTGTAAGACACTTTAAGGTTAAGAGAGGAGGTCACTTCCTGCGGGAGAATGATGACTTGCGAAGTGGTGGCACCGCCCAGCTGCATGGTAATCGGCGATTCGGAGGCTGCGGTTACGGCAGTCGTGCCGGTAGCCGTGTCGAATGTGCCTTCGTGCTTCAGCCCCTCCAACGTGTAGCCGGCAGGTTCCGTTTCGTTGAAAATGAGACCATCGCCTGCCTTGAAGGTGAATTTGATGAGACTCATGCGGTGGTGGAACGCATGGTCGCCGGTGAAGCTCACCGTCGGGTTCTTGACATCGCCTGTGGCTCCCGAGGCAAAGAGGAAGTCGATGCCCGTGCCCTGTTTGTCGGCTGCGGTGCTGACGGTCACCGTTCCGCCCTCAGCCTGATACGGATAGTAGGCATGGAAGGTATGCGTTTCGGTGTCATTGAAATAGATGGTCGTACCGTCGGTTACGAACTTACCGTTCTCTCTCTTGTAGAGCACGTTGGTAAAGCCGGCGCCGGTGACGCCGATGCGGTCGCCTTCGGTCCAGTCGGTTCCTTCCGAATTGACGCGGGTAGCGGGCGTAATGTCGGCGATAAACTGGGCGGCTACCGGGCCGTCATTCAGGTTCTCATTGTCGTTGTTACAGGCGGCAAGTGTCAATGCCAGCGCTGCGAAAGCAAAAAGTCTTGTCTTCATCTTATTCATTATTAATTATTCATTATTAATTTTCTTACATTTCCGCACTGGCATCACCACCTTCTACCGTTTCCCATCCGGTAATTTCGCCCTTGCCTTCTTCCATGCCGACGGGGGTTTCCAGTGTTCCGGTCACACGGTAGGCGGTGGTCATATCGCCGTTAAAGCCCTCAAGGGCTTCCGTCAGGTCGACTTCCGTGCGCTGTGTGCGTCCGCCATCGGTAAAGACGATGTCCAGCACCAGCGCCTGCACGTCTCCCATCGTACCCAGCAGGCGGGCGTCGGCCGTGAGCTTGCTGCCGTCACGGGTGAAGGAGAAGACCGTGGAGGTCGGTTCGCCGATGGTCTGTCCCTTCTCCATATCAAAAATTCCGGCTATGCCGCTGAGGGTGGCGGTCACGCTCTGTATCAGTTCGGGGCGTCCCTGCGTCACTTCCAGTTCCAGTTGCAGGTCACGTACACGCTGCTGCGGAACAGGGTTGACACGCAGCGTGTCGTCAGCTGTTACGGTTATCTCCTGACTGACGGTCTTCAGATAGCCCGGCAGGGGGATTACGGATGCACCGTCCGCACGGCTCTTGCCATCAGGGGCATTGACCCGTGCCATTCGTCCGTCGAAAGTGAAACCTTCCGCACGGTTGTAGATTACCATACTGTGTGTTCCCGGATTGAGCAGGTCGGGATTGGTGAATGGCGAACCTGTAATGTCGGCCACCTTCCCGTCCATGTCGAGTACATAGTTATCGTCTGCCGACAGTCCTGTCAGGCTGATGGTGACAGCTCCCTTGTCGGGATGCGGCGTGTCATAAAGCGTGTCCTTCACGCAGGAAGAGAGCAGCACGGCGGCTGCCATTCCCATCATATTTATATATTGTCTTGCTTTCATATTCGATTCCTCTCAGTTAAGATTTTCAATCTTCAATAAACGCTGCGCCTCGGCATAACCGGAACAAGTTCCGTTCTGCTCTCGGCTTGCAGTTTATTTAGAATAACTTCCATACCAATGTCACACCGGCATTGATGGGGCCCCACCAGTCCTTTGTCTCGTTGCCGCGGCGTACTCGCACACCGTCGATGACTTCATATTTCTCATAGTCGGCATTCAGGTAGCCCAAGCCGAGGTTGAAATCAAGATCTAATGCCTTGTTCAGCCGCAGCCGGTAGCCGGCAGTGATGCCGCCACCCATCAGGTCGCCCTGCTTGCCTGTTTCGGAGAGCTTGTAGTTGAACTGTCCGGCCTTGAACATCGCACCCAGATACCAGGCTTTCTTCTCGCCCATGTAGTAACGCACTTCGGGAGCCACTTCCCAGAGGGCATAGCGGCGATCTTTGTCGCTCCAGCTCCATGAAGTCCACGAGCCGTTTACGCCAATGCCCCACGACGGGCAGATGCGCCATTCAAGCCCTAAATCGGGTGTCAGGGTAGCCCAGCGCAGCAGGTTGGCACGCAGGGAGAGATGATAATCATTTGTGATTTTGGTTTCCGACGGAGTGTCGGCAAGAGTATTGGGTCGGGCTTCTTCCGCTTTGCGCTGCTCTTCGGCAAGCCGTTCCTGTTCGGCACGTTTCTCGGCTTCCAGTCGTTCGGCTTCCGCCTTGCGTCGTGCTTCCGTATCAGCATCCGTCGCGGCTGTTTCCTTTACCGGTACCGTCAGGCGCACGGTTACAAAATCACCCTCAGTCGCATGGTTGCGGGTGATGAAATTCTCCTCTTTTATTTCCGCGCGTATAATCAGTTCGGATTTCACACGGTTGGCGCGGATCTTCGCCGTGGCAAGGTTCTCGGCTTCACTGCCCAGCGAGTTGCAGTAGCCATCGACATAAAGCGGCAGCTTGCCGTCAAGAATTGTTGCTTTGTTGCTTTCTATACATTCCAACAGGCGGGCAAGCTCTGTGTCATTGCCATTCCAAGGCACGTAGAACATGTCCTCCTCTGCCATGAACCGGAAGGTGTAGGTCGTGTCTGCTTTCTGCTGTGCCATTGTTGGGCAAAACAGCGCAGACATTAATAAAATAGTAGTTGCTAACCTCTTTAATAGAATCATAAATTTATTGATTTTTAATATAGCCTAACTGAATTTGTCAGGTAAAGTAAAATATAAAAAGAATAATATCCTCTATTTCAAAAGATAAAAATTTTATATTTTGTCTGATTAGCTAATTTTTGCTGTTTAAGCAACCCGCCAGTTGTTGTTTAGGCTATTTTTTGTGATTTAGGATATAGGCGCTTTGTAAAATTGTTTTATTCCTATATCTTCGATTTTTTCCATTTTGCAGGCGAAAGACCTTCTTTTTCTTTAAAGATTCTAATGAAATGACTTAAGGATAAAAAGCCTGATTTCTCGGATACTTCGGCAATGCTTTGTTCTGGAAATTGAAGCATTATACGCTTGGCATACTCTATGCGATAAGTGGTTATCCAATCGCGGAATGACTGATGGTATGTGGCTTTTATATAACTTGAAAGATATGTACGGTTTGTATGAAGTATTTCAGAAAGTTCTTTGATTGTGAGTCCCTGACGTATAAATCCGTCTTCTTCCAGCCATTTTTTATATTTTCTGCAATGTCGGTGTAACAGGAGGGAGTTAAAGTTTCTTTATCTTCCGCTTCTTCTTCCAGTACGCGTTCTACCGGTTCATAGAACAACAGGTAGTTCATATATGAATGATACAGGTATATATAGAAAGGAATGGACGAAAGAATCCATATGAAAATATACCGGTCTGGCAGGAATGTAAGCAGTCCGCAACCGACACCGAAAATGACCGCCCAGTATGTAAAGATGGAAAGCCAGCGTATGTACGCGCCGATATCGTCGGAATGTGTGTCGTCGAAAAATCTGACAGCATGCCGGTATGCCAGAATTAAGCGGCGTGCCAGCCGGATGCCATAAGCGAACAGCCATGTCGCCATGCATAGCAGTGCAGAGTTTTGTATGATTCCACAGGGTAGATAAAACAGTACGCATCCTGAAAGAATTGTGAACAGACACCATAAGGTTATGTGTTGTATAAGACGCCGGCGCGTGATGTAAAAGCGGTCGAGCAGTGAAGTAAGAGCTGAGCTGAAAAGCCAGTAGCACAAGAAGTAAGTCGATAAGTTCATCAGGATAGCCGCATTGTGGTTGGTAAACCGGATGCCGCAGAACAGATGTACCGCATAATTTGCCGAAAGTACAAGAAGTGCCGCACCCATTGTGCGGCGTGAGCGGAGGTAATTATTGAAAATAGATTTGTCGGGCGTCTGTGCCAGGATGAAATAAAATCCGAAAAATAGCATCAGCGCCAATGCTGTGCAAAGTGAATATTCGTATAACAGGTGGTTCATGCTGTTTGATTTATGCTTTTTCGGGCTTGCTCACCGGGCGTTTTTTATAGGTGCGCTTTTTGCCTTTATTTTTTCCGGAAAAATTTCTCTTGCGTGCTTCCCGTGGTGCATATTCCGGAGCTTCTCCCAGTTCGTAAGGAACAGGAATCTTATAGATATCTTTTTCCAGGAAGTTCTCTATCTGCTTGAATTTGGACTGTTCTGTTTCACTGACAAAAGTAATGGCGCATCCGTCGTTATTGGCGCGTGCTGTACGTCCGATGCGGTGTACATAATCTTCGCTATCATTAGGAACATCGTAATTGATAACCAGTCGGATATCATCTATATCGATGCCGCGCGCTACAATGTCGGTTGCTACCAGCATACTGATACGTCCGTTGCGGAATTCATGCATAATGGCGTCTCGCTGATTCTGTTCCAGATCGGAATGCATTTCTCCTACGTTCAGATTCATGCGCTTCAGTGACTTGGCAACTTCCTTAACTTTCAGCTTGGAGGAAGCAAATATAATTACGCGCTCTGGCTTTTGCTGGCTGAAAAGGCTTTCTATTATACCCAGCTTTTGGGCTTCATAGCAGATATAGGCTGCCTGAATAATTTTTTCTGCTGGTTTTGATACGGCCAGCTTGACTTCTACTGGATTTTGCAGGATGGTTTTGGCCAGTTGCTGTATTTTGGCCGGCATGGTAGCCGAAAACATGATGGTCTGCCGTTTCTTGGGCAGATATTTTACTATCTGCATAATATCATCGGCAAATCCCATATCGAGCATACGGTCGGCTTCGTCGAGTATGAAGAACGAAACTTTCGACAGGTCTACATAGCCTAAGCTCAGGTGACTGATCAGGCGGCCTGGTGTAGCGATCACTACGTCTGCTCCAAGTGTAAGCCCTTTTTTCTCCTGCTCGAAGCGGATTCCATCGTTTCCACCATAGATAGCAACACTCGATACAGGCATGAAGTAGGAGAAGCCTTCCATCTGCTGGTCTATTTGCTGCGCCAGCTCACGGGTGGGTGACATGATTATGCAGTTGATTGCATCGGCAGGATATCCTCCTTTACTCAGTTCATTTATAACCGGCAACAGATAGGCTGCCGTTTTTCCTGTTCCGGTTTGTGCTACACCTATAAGGTCTTTTCCTTCCAGGATAACCGGAATGGTGTGTTCCTGAACGGGAGTGCACTCCCGGAAATTCATGGCATCGAGTGCTTGTAGTACACTGTCTTCTAAGTTCAGTTCTGAAAACTTCATATATATTGTTTCTTCAAAAAATCAACTGTTACCTCGTTCGTCGAGATATGAATCCTTAAATCCTAAAAAGTATAATACTCCGTCCAGTCCGATGGTATTTATCGACTGTTTCGCATTGGCTTTTACCTTGGGTTTGGCATGAAAGGCAATGCCAAGTCCGGCTACAGAGAGCATAGGAAGATCGTTTGCTCCATCTCCCACGGCAATGGTCTGTGCGATATCTACATTTTCTACTTGTGCGATGAGTTGCAGTAATTCGGCCTTGCGCTTTCCGTCTACGATATCACCAACATAACGTCCGGTGAGTTTGCCGTCTACTATTTCCAAATTGTTGGCATATACATAGTCGATGCTGAAACGTTCTTTCAGGTAGTTGCCGAAATAAGTGAATCCTCCCGACAGGATAGCTATCTTGTAGCCGTAACGTTTCAGTACATACATCAGTCGCTCTACTCCTTCAGTGATAGGCAGATTCTCGGCAATGTCTTTCATTACACTTTCGTCCAGTCCTTTCAGCAAAGCTACGCGCTCTTTGAAGCTTTCGCGGAAGTCTATTTCTCCACGCATAGCACGTTCGGTGATTTCCTGTACCTGTTCACCTACACCGGCACGTTTCGCCAGTTCGTCTATTACTTCTGTTTCGATAAGCGTGGAATCCATATCAAAGCAAATCAGTCTTCGCATACGGCGGTACATGGTATCTTTCTGGAAAGAAAAGTCCATTTCGAGCGTACTGCTTAAACGCATCAGTTCTCCCTGAAGCTCGTCAATGTTACGGGGAGTTCCACGTACGGAGAATTCAATACATGCACGTACACGGGCTTTTTGTTCGTCCAAAGGAACACGACCTGTCAGACGACGGATGGCATCGATGTTCAATCCCTGGTTCGCCAGAATTTTGGTTGCGCCTGCTATTTGTTGGGCAGTCAGTTTTCTTCCCAACAAGGTAAGAATATATCTGTTTTTACCCTGCATACTTACCCATTCTTCGTATTCTTCGCGTGAAATAGGGTAGAACCGGATGTTTATTCCCAATTCGGAAGCCTTGAACAACAGGTTTTTCATGATGTTACCCGAATCTTGTTCGCTGCATTTAAAAAGAATACCCAGCGAAAGAGTGCTGTGAATGTCTGCCTGACCGATATCCATTATGTCTACATCATATCCTGAAAGGATATCTGTTATGGAGGCAGTAAGCCCCGGACGGTCCAGACCGCTGATACGTATTAATACGAGTTCGGTATTTGTCTTATCCATGTATATAATGCTGATATTAGTTGCAAATATACTGTTTTCTCATAAACTTGCATAGATATTTGTGAAGATTCTGGACAACCTGAAATATGAAAATATGTTGCAAAACATAAAATATAGCATTTTTATTAGGTCATAAAATAAAAAGTGCTTATCTTTGCGGCAGATTTCTCAAAAATATGATATGAATCTTCGTTAGTAAGATGCATTTCATCAAGCAATGTTCCGGGTAGAAATCACTGTGAAAGGGCAGTCCCGGATAGTATTAACTAAAATCAAATTACATGATTAAAAGTGTAAAATGGTTTTTTGTTGTATTAGTTATTGGTTCCCTAATCTCTCTTGGCTTTAGTAAAGAGAGTATCCCTGCAGAGAAACTGAAGTTGGGTGATGCAGCCCCTCAGTTGATGCTTTGCGATTCAGTGCAGCTGCTCGACCTGCACGATGCCCGTGAGGGTTATACGTTGTTGAGCTTCTGGGCAAGTTACGATGCGGCGTCCAGAGAAAAAAATGCCGCATTGGCGCATCTGGCAGATAAACATAGCCAGATAAAGATGATTTCTGTTTCTTTCGACCGTTATGTTTCGGTTTTCAACGCAACGGTAAAGCAAGACGGACTTTTGAAGAACGACTGCTATGTGGAAACAGATGGTTCCGATTCGGAAATATTCCGGGCATACGACCTGGAGCGCGGTTTTAAGAATTATCTGATAGATAGCCGCGGAATTATTGTGGCAAAAAATGTAACCGCAACCGAATTGGCTTCTTACCTGAATTAATGATAAGGTGGGAAGGTGGAGTAGATGAATTTTGAATACAACAAAAAGCAAAAAGTTGTCCTGATTTCAGATTTTTCTGAAGCGGGCAACTTATTTTTTTGTACATATTTTCAGAAAACATCGAGAATTATTGTATAAAAGATGCTGATGTTTTTCCCCTTATTACGTGTTGTTTTTTTATAGCCTTTTTGCCCTTTACGTATGGATCGTTTTTATCTGCTTTAGCAAACATCTTTTCGATGAGATGTAAAGGCAGCGTAGATGACGTAAAGGGCTAAAAGGTACAACGTTTCTTTATTTTGGAGCTTTGCGGTACAAATAAATGGCAATAAACAGATACAGTATGTTTGGAATCCATACAGCAATGGCAGGCATCATGTTTCCGTTTATGGCAAAGGTAGATGAAATGGTCTGGAACAGAATATACGAGAAACTGAGTCCCAGTCCGATACCTAAGTGCAAGCCCATTCCTCCTTTTACTTTTCGTGAAGACAGTGACAAGCCGATGGAAGTCAGAATAAATGCAGCAAACGACATGGCTATACGGCGGTGGTATTCTACCTCAAACTCCTTGATATTGGCAAAACCTCGCTGTTTCTGTTTACTGATGTATTCTTTAAGCTGAGGGCTAGTCATTGTTTCCTGCTGTCCACGTGTGATAAGAAAATCCTGAGGTTCCATGTTTATGATAGAATCCAGGCGGTCGCCTCGCGTAATATATTCACGCATGCCTCTCATTTCACGTATCATGTAATCTCTGATAATCCAGCGGTGATACATAGTGGTGTCGTATGTAGCACGGCGTGCAGTAAGGTGTGATACCAGCTTATGGTCTTCAAACTTGTCAAGAGAGAAGTGGTAGCCGCTTTTACTGTAAGCATCGTATCGCTCCATGTAGGCAACTACTCCGCTGTCCACTTCAAGCTGAATGTTTCGTGCATAATCGGCCGATTTCTTTTTCTTGTAGCGCTCTTCGAATTTCAAACGGGTGACGCTTCCGGTAGGAATGACTTCCGTACCTAATACGAATGTTACGGCAGAAATGATTCCTGCCGAAATCATATAAGGGACCATAAGGCGCTTAAAACTCATTCCGGTAGAAAACATGGCAATGATTTCAGAGTTTTCCGCCAGTTTGGATGTGAAGAAGATAACCGCAATGAAGACGAACAACGGACTGAACAAGTTTGTATAATAAGGTATGAAGTTCAGGTAGTAGTCGAATACAATAGCCTTCAGCGGTGCCTTGTTATTGATGAAGTGGTCGATATTTTCGTTTACATCGAAAACTACGGCAATAGAAATAATCAAAGCAATGGCGAAAAAGTACGTTCCCAAAAACTTGACAATAATATAACGGTCAAGTCGTTTCAGCCATTTCTTCTTAAACAGTTCTTTCAGTTGGAATTTGCTTATCTGTTTCATTACCATGATTCTTTTTATAATCGTGTAGAAATGCGTTTCACCATAGCAGGCTTCCAGGTAGAGAAGTCGCCGGCGATGATGTGTTTGCGCGCTTCGCCTACCAGCCACAGGTAGAAAGCCAGATTATGTATGGAAGCAATCTGCAAGGCAAGCAACTCTTGAGCATGGAACAAATGACGCAGATAAGCTCGGCTATACATCGTATCTACATACGAAGCTCCGTCGGCTTCGATAGGAGAGAAGTCGTTTTCCCATTTCTTATTACGCATGTTCATGATGCCGTCTTTGGTGAAAAGCATACCGTTTCGTCCGTTGCGGGTAGGCATTACACAGTCGAACATGTCAACTCCCCGTTCGATACCTTCCAGTATGTTTACCGGGGTTCCTACACCCATCAGATAACGTGGCTTGTCGGTAGGTAGTATTTCGTTGACTACCTCAATCATTTCGTACATCTTTTCAGTAGGTTCTCCTACGGCAAGCCCACCGATAGCGTTTCCGTCAGCGTTTTTTGAGGCAATGTATTCAGCCGAACGCCGGCGCAGATCGGGATACACACATCCCTGTACAATCGGGAAGAGTGACTGCTGGTAACCATATTTAGGTTCGGTTTCATTAAAACGGGTAATGCAACGGTCCAGCCAGCGGTGAGTTAGTTCCATTGACTTCTTGGCATAATTGTAGTCAGCTGTACCTGGAGTACATTCATCGAAAGCCATCATGATGTCAGCTCCGATAGTACGTTCGATGTCCATTACACGTTCGGGAGTAAACAGATGTTTAGAGCCATCGATGTGTGAACGAAATTCCACTCCTTCTTCTTTCATCTTACGGATGCCGGCAAGAGAAAATACCTGAAAACCTCCACTGTCTGTCAGCATCGGACGGTCGAAGCCGTTGAATTTATGTAGTCCACCGGCTTTTTCCAGTGTGTCAAGTCCGGGACGAAGGTACAAATGATAGGTATTTCCCAAAATAATTTGTGCCTTAATGTCTTCTTTCAGTTCGTGCAGATGAACGGCTTTCACACTGCCCAGTGTTCCCACAGGCATGAAGATAGGCGTTTCTATCTGCCCGTGGTCGGTTGTAATCAGTCCGGCACGGGCGTTGGAACGCGGGTCTGTATATTGTAATTCAAATTTCATGTTATAAGCGAGCTTTTACTTTTCTTCTTTTTTCTCGTCAGTCACGGTAAAATCTATGGCATCAGCTACTTTTTCGTCTGTCAGTGCCAGTGTAAGGACTTCTTTTATATCCTTTACATAGTGGAAGTTCAATCCTTTCAGGTACAATGGCTGAATCTCTTCTATGTCCTTGCGGTTTTCTTCGCAAAGAATAATATCAGTGATTCCGGCACGTTTGGCTGCCAGGATTTTTTCTCTGATTCCACCTACCGGCAATACTTTTCCACGAAGTGTAATCTCACCTGTCATAGCCAGGTTTGCCTTTACTTTTCGCTGGGTAAGTGCCGAAGCCAACGAGGTAACCATTGTGATACCAGCAGAAGGACCGTCTTTAGGAATTGCTCCTTCTGGCACGTGTATATGAATATTCCAGTTGTCGAAAATGCCTTCAGGCAGATCGAGCAGATGGGTATGTGCTTTCAGATACTCCAGAGCCAGCATAGCTGATTCTTTCATGACATCTCCTAAGTTACCAGTCAGGGTAAGTCGTCCACCTTTTCCTTTGCTCAAGCTGGTTTCTACGAACAGGATTTCTCCTCCTACGGCAGTCCATGCAAGGCCCGTTACTACACCTGCATATTCATTTCCCTGATACTTGTCGCGTGAATATTCCGGAACTCCCAGATATTGTCTGATATCGGCAGGTTTCAGTTCATGCAGACCTTCGAACTTGTCGCTGGCAATCTCGAGAGCTATTTTGCGCATTACCTTGCTGATTTTCTTTTCCAGTTCACGTACTCCGCTTTCGCGTGTATAGTTTTCTATGATATACTCAATAGCAGGTTTGGTAAACTTTACATGTTCACGCTTTAAACCTGTAGCCTCCATTTCTTTCGGGATAAGATGGCGGCGGGCAATTTCTATTTTCTCTTCGGTGATATATCCACTTACTTCAATCAGCTCCATACGGTCGAGCAACGGAGTCGGAATCGTACCCAGATTGTTTGCCGTAGCAATGAACATGACTTTCGACAAATCGTAGTCGAGATCAATGTAATTGTCGTGGAACGAGTTATTTTGTTCCGGATCGAGAACTTCAAGCATAGCTGAAGCTGGATCTCCCTGACGGTCACTGCTTAATTTATCTATCTCATCGAGGATGATAACCGGATTTGAGGCTTCTGCCTTGATAAGACTTTTAATGATACGTCCCGGCATTGCTCCGATGTATGTTTTGCGATGTCCGCGTATTTCTGCTTCATCATGTACGCCTCCTAGCGACATACGTATGTATTTGCGCTTGAGGGCGGCAGCGATAGAGCGTCCCAACGATGTCTTACCAACTCCCGGAGGGCCGTACAGACAAATGATCGGTGATTTCAGGTCGCCTTTCAGTTTTAAGACAGCAAGATGTTCCAATATACGCTCTTTTACCTTTTCCAGTCCGTAATGATCTTTATTCAGAACTTTTTCCGCGTTGGGTATGTTCAGGACGTCTGTAGTATAGACCTCCCATGGCAATGCCAATAACGTTTGCAGGTAGTTGAGCTGTACGTTGTAGTCGGGCGACTGTGGATTGATGCGCTCCAGTTTCGAAACTTCGCGTTCGAAAACTTCGGCTACTTCTTTTTTCCACTTTTTCTCCTTTCCTTTCTTGCGGAGTTCTTCTATTTCATCATCCTGTCCGTGTCCCAGCTCATCCTGAATATTCTTTATCTGTTGTTGCAAGAAATATTCACGCTGCTGTTTGTCAAGTTCTTCCCGTGTACGCATCTGAATATCTTGCTTCAGATTTGCCAACTTGGTTTCGCGGTTGAGCACTTGTATCAGATTGTACAAGCGGTCTTTCAGTGTATTCTGGTTGAGCAAATGAAACTTGTCTTCTATCGAAAGAGGGAAGTTTGTACAGATATAATCTACAAGAATGTGGTTCTTTGGTAAATTCTTTAAAGCGAAAGTGATATCCGGGCTTATCTGTTCTGATGCTTCGATATAATTATTGCTTAACTCGATGCAGGTGTCCATCAAAGCCTTGAATTCGTCAGAATCTGTCGGTTCCATCTGCTCTTCTATCAGGCTTACTTTTCCTCTCAGGTAGGGGCGTGTACCTGTTGCTTCATCAAGATGTACCTTGATGTTGCTTGCCTGAAGGATGACAGTTGTGTTTCCACCAGGCATTTCGAATACGCGTAATACGCGTCCGATAACAGCAACAGGATGCAAGTCTGATATTCCGGGATCTTCTACTTCTGCAACTTTTTGTGTGGCAATGATAATATGTCTTTTATCTTTCATCGCGTCATGCACAAGTTTCAGTGTAGTACGTCGGCCAGCAGTGACAGGCATGACTACGCTGGGAAACATTACCATGTTGCGTAAAGTCATGATGGGGAATTCCTTCTCCAGTTCATCTGCTGACAGATTTTCGGGAGCAGTTTCTATTTCTGTTACCATTGAAAGTTCATCATTTCCAGTTTTTATCGAACTGTCCGTTTCTATTTTCTTTCTTCTTACCATATTCGCGTTTTGTGTATTTTTAATAAGAGCATGTTTGAAAGCTCAAAAACGAGTACAAAGTTAATCATTCCACTTCGAATACGGAAGCGGATTTGTCGTAAATGCAATGTGTCAAACAAAATAAATGACACTTTTACACTGAAAAGCCATGTATTTTATTTATTTTTGACGGAAAATAAGAAATATAAGTAATATGCCTAATCCATATTTTAAGTTCAAGCAGTTCACGGTTTTTCACGATCGTTGCGCCATGAAGGTTGGTACAGACGGTGTGCTTCTCGGAGCATGGGTGCAAGTCGACACGGCAAAAAGGGTGCTTGATATAGGGACGGGGACAGGTTTGATTGCCCTGATGGTGGCCCAGCGTTCTGCTGCCTGTGTCGTGGGAACTGATGTTGACGGGGAGGCTGTAGAGCAGGCAATGGAAAATGTAAATGCATCACCGTGGAAAAATCGGATCTGTATCTGCCGGAAAGATGTTATGCAGATGAATGGAGAGGAATATGGAAGTTTCGATGTAATAGTGTCTAATCCTCCCTATTTTGTGGAAGAAGTACGTTGCCCGGATGAACGACGGGATACGGCACGGCATACGGGAAACCTTACATTTGGAAATTTGCTGACTGCGGTAGAAAAGCTTTTGACGGAAGATGGAGTTTTTTCTGTGATTATTCCGGCAGATGCTGGCGATTTCTTCGTTTCCCTTGCTGCGGAGAAACATCTTTATATACAACGGAAGACGTTGGTTCATACTAAACCTGGGGTTGAGCCTAAACGTGTGTTACTGGCTTTTGGTCGGAAGATATGTGCCTATGATACAGAGCATCTGATTGTAGAGCTGGATCGTCATGTGTACAGCAAAGACTATATTGAACTGACGAAAGATTTTTATTTGAATATGTAGATACTTTTACGCCCTATACCTGAACGGAATAGGGCGTGATCTGGTTAAAATCTTTAATTTCTTTTGGATAGCCTGCGTAATAAGTTGTGGTTTATCTGCAAAAGTTCTTTGTGCTTACGCGTAATGGCTGACGTAATCGGACGGCTACCTATAAAATCGGTAAAATGTTGAAGCACATTAAATGCCTCTACACCCGACTTCGTTTTCTGTGGAGCTATTACTTTAAGTCCTTTTGAAATAACTTCCACCTCAAGGTCTTTTCCACCCATAGCGGGATCTCCGTCGAAATGGAATACTCCTTCCTTCGTGCGATGTATGGTAATCTTTTTTTCTTTCAGTGTCTTAATGCGGCTGTTTTGGTCAATTGTCTTGTTGAACAGCTGGAAAGAAAGTGCCGGGACATCCAGAACAGTAAAAGGCTCAAGTATAGTGATATCCATCATGCCATCCGTAAGTGAGGCCTGAGGAGCTATATAGGCGTTGTTACCGTATTGTGAAGCATTGGCACATGCTATTAAAAAGGCCTTATAACGTACAGTGCCCGAAGAATTTTCTATCTCGTATGTTTCTGGCCGATAGGTAAGACTTTCGTGCAAGGTATTTTCAAGATAGGTGAGTAGTCCTCTCTTTCCTGAATCGGCGAATTTAAGGCTTACGAAAGCATCGAAACCAACTCCGCAGGTGCAGAAGAAAGGGCGACTGTCTATCGTTCCGTAATCGATGGTTTTAATATAGCCTTGATTTAAGACATCAATAGCTCCGCGTGCTTCCAGAGGAATGTGCAAATGTCTTGCCAATCCGTTGCCCGATCCGCAAGGAATAATTCCCATGGCCGTGTCAGTATGTATAAGTGAGCGTCCTATTTCATTGATAGTTCCGTCTCCTCCTATAGCTACCACGATGTCTTTTTTCTCTTCGGCAGCCTGGCGGGCTATTTCGATAGCATGTCCGGCATATTCGGTTTTACGTATCGTATAATTATATAATGAGTGGTCTAGTCTTTTCTCTATCTGGTGCAAGATAAACTCTTTGCTGTGAGTGCCTGATATAGGATTGACTATAAATACTATTTCTTTTTTTGAATCCATTTTGCGGGTGGGTTGGTGTTTTAAGTAAACAAAAGTACGACTATTTTGTTTATCAGATGGTATTTTTTATGTATAAATGATGGCATAGAAGTTTTTTTTGCTTTAACGAGCACATGAAATAATGAAAATTATTATCTTTGCACACTCTTTTTTTGAAATTGCCGGCATGAAGCGTCCGGTTAATATAAATAATGTAAGTCGTTCAGGGCTTACCAGCTATTAGAATATGGGATTATTACAAGACAAACTAAGTAAATTCAGAACACCTCAGATGTACATGGAGAGAGGTGTGTATCCTTACTTCCGCGAAATTGACAGTGCTCAAGACACAGAGGTAATTATGGATGGAAAAAAGGTTTTGATGTTCGGATCTAATTCTTACATGGGACTGACTCACGACCAGCGCATTATCGATGCAGCTATTGCTGCTACCCGCAAGTATGGAACCGGATGTGCCGGTTCGCGTTTGTTGAACGGAACTCTTGATATCCATGTGGAACTGGAAAAGGAGTTGGCAGAATTTGTAGGAAAAGATGAAGCGTTGTGTTTTTCTACCGGTTTCACTGTAAATGAAGGTGTTATCCCACAGCTTGCCGGACGCGGTGACTATATTATTTGTGATGACCGCGACCATGCTTCTATTGTCGACGGACGTCGCCTTTCTTTTGCTACTCAGCTGAAGTACAAACACAATGACATGGAAGCGCTGGAAAAAGAGCTTCAAAAATGTGAGCCTGATGCTATCAAACTGATTGTCGTAGATAGCGTATTCTCTATGGAAGGTGATTTGGCAAATCTGCCTGAAATCGTTCGCCTGAAGAAGAAATACAATGCTACTGTATATGTAGACGAAGCTCACGGTCTTGGTGTATTCGGAAGAAACGGACGCGGTGTATGCGATCATTTTGGAGTAACTGAAGATATTGACTTGATTATGGGTACATTCTCTAAGTCATTGGCTTCTATCGGAGGTTTTGTTGCTGGTGATAAGGATGTAATCAACTGGTTGCGCCACAATGCACGTTCTTACATATTCCAGGCTAGTAATACTCCTGCTGCTACTGCTGCGGCAATGGAAGCTCTGCATATTTTCAAGACAGAGCCGGAACGTCAGGAAAACTTGTGGAAAATTACAAATTATGCATTGAAGCGTTTCCGTGAAACTGGCTTTGAAATCGGAGAAACGGAAAGTCCTATTATTCCGTTGTATGTGCGTGATACAGATAAAACTTTTGAGGTAACTAAACTTGCTTTCGATGAAGGTGTGTTTATAAATCCTGTTATTCCGCCTGCATGTGCACCTCAGGATACATTAGTGCGTTTTGCATTGATGGCTACTCATACAAAGGAACAAGTGGACTTTGCAATAGAAAAGTTAACTAAATGTTTCAAACAACTGGATATATTGAAATAACAATTATATTCGACTTTTTTAAGGACTTTTGAAAGGAGGTTTTTACTATGGGAGCTGCTGGTAATAAAAAACCGAAAGGCATGCATAAAAAACATGCTCCGGCTTATCAAGTAGAAGAGGCCATTCATGAAAATGACCTGAAAAAAGGAAAAAAGAAATAAATCGTTTTGACGGTTTGTTTTAGAAAAAGGGTTATATTTAGAGCGTCCGATGCTTTGCAGAGGAGCTCGGATATAACCCTTTTGTTATTATTATGTTTTAACTTTAATGTGATATGATACTGAATGAAAGAGACAGTCGCCATGAGCAGGTGTTACAGATTGCTCAACAGATGATGATTGCTGCACGTACTGCTCCGAAAGCGAAAGGAGTAGATATCATTGAGGTGGCAATGGTGACGGAAAGTAATATTCGTATTCTTTCGGATACGATGAAACAGATGTATGAGGAGAACGGGTTTAAGTTTTTCTTGCGTGATGCTGATAATATTCTGGAAGCTGAGTGTGTGGTACTGATTGGTACGCACGAACATCCGCATGGGATGAACTGCGGACATTGTGGTTTCGCAACTTGTGGAGAAAGAGAAGATGGTGTTCCGTGTGCTATCAATAGTGTAGATGTAGGTATTGCAATAGGTTCGGCTTGTTCTGTTGCAGCCGATAACAGAGTAGATACTCGTGTTATGTTTTCTGCGGGACTTGCCGCACAGCAACTTGACTGGCTGGATGGATGTACGCAAGTGTATGCTATTCCTGTAAGTGCGTCCTCTAAAAATCCTTTTTTTGACCGGAAGCCTAAAAATCCGTAATAAGCTTTGCCGCAGGAAGAGCATGCTTACTTCCTGCGGTGATTTCTTTAAGCTAAAATAAATTTTTCTACTACAGCTGCTACACCATCTTCATCGTTCGATAGAGTAATATAGTCAGCATTTTCACGTACAACAGGTTGAGCATTTGCCATTGCGACTCCTAAACCTGCGTATTGTATCATAGAGAGATCGTTGAAGCCATCGCCTACAGCTATCATCTCTTCTTTTTTCATATTTATTTCTTTCAGCAGGACAGAAAGAGAGCGTGCTTTATCGATACCTTTGGGAACCAGTTCCAAAAAATAAGGTTCGGAACGGAATACGCCCATCCGGTCTTTCAAGTGGTCGTACATTTCTTTTTCCAATACAGCCAGTCGGGTAGGATCTCCAACTATCAGACACTTGGCGATAGGGTGATTTATTGCTTTAAGAAAATTGTCTACTTTCTTAATTTTCATAACATTAAGCAATGCTTCCTTGAGAACGTATTCGTCGTCTGGATGCTCTGTCAGTACGTATTCGTTCTCGTAGCTGACGATGGCGAAATTATTGTCTTTGGCGCACTGGTATAAATAGGGAAGTACTTCGGGGTCCAGTAGGTTTTTATACATCATTTCACCGGTTTTCCAGTCGATGATTTCTCCTCCATTATAAGAAAGAATATATCCCTCATACTTGTCCAGTTCCAACTGGTTTGCCAATGGGGCAACTCCGTAGGTTGGTCTTCCTGATGCAAGGACTATTTTGAGTCCGCGTTTTTGTGCTTCAATCAAAGTGGTACGTGTATGTTCGGTAATGACCTTTTTAGAATTGGTCAGTGTTCCGTCAAGATCGAGTACTAAAAGTTTATATTTCATAATTTGTAAAAGGTGTTTTTTATCTGTGCAAAGATAGCATAAATCGAATTTTATTCTTATATTTCGAGATAACAAATATTAGAATCTGTAAAAAAGCTTCAGCTTTTTAGTTAGGTTTTTGGAGAGATTTTCTTGTTTAAAAGTATTGCAGTATAATAATATAAGGAGATTGGTGTTATGGATATCTTTTGGGATTTTGCTTTACGGCTTTTTGTTGCTGGTGCAATGGGAGTTTTAATAGGCTTGGAACGTGAGTATCGTGCAAAGGAAGCTGGTTATCGTACTCATTTTCTAGTAGCTTTGGGAAGTGCATTGATGATGATTGTTTCTCAATATGGATTTATGGAAGTGCTGAAAACGGATTTGATTCGTCTGGATCCGAGTCGGATTGCTGCACAGGTAGTGAGTGGAATTGGTTTTATCGGTGCTGGGACAATTATTTTGCAGAAGCAGATTGTTAGGGGGTTGACTACAGCGGCAGGTATCTGGGCGACCTCGGGAATTGGGCTTGCGGTAGGGGCTGGAATGTATGCCGTCGGGATATCGGCTACACTGTTGGTCTTGTTGGGCTTGGAAACGCTAAGCTATTTTTTTAAAAGCATAGGCTTACGTAATATGATGATTGATTTCTCTACAGATGACAAAGAAGCTATCAAAAGAGTATCTAAAAAGTTTAATACACGAAATTATGTGGTAGTATCTTATGAGATGACAGAAGCATATACAAACGGAAAGAATGTTTATCACGTAAGTATGGTAGTGAAAGCTAAAAGGATGAATGAGGAAGGGTTGTTACTGATGTTTTTACAGGATTTTCCGGATATAACAGTTACTCGGATTATCTGATTGGTAGGCCGTTCATAAAAAACAACAGGTTGCATCTATATATAAAAAAAAGATGCAACCTGTTGTTTTTATGAACCCAAATTGAATTTTAACCGATGAATACATTAACGGTCAGAAATATGCGATCGCCTTCCTGATTCATGTCAAAATCAATTTTATCTTCTCTTGCCAACCAGCCTATGGCTGCATTCAACTCTCTGTCCGACAAACCGGAAATTTCTTTTAATTGTTCATATTCCCAGTGATTATTGTCCTTTAATATGTTCCAAACAATGCCTGCGTTTTCGCCAATTTGCGTTTTGTTCATGTGGTTGTGATTTAAATGGTTTATATTAGGTTTTCAAAATGGTCTGTAGCAAAAATAAGCTAATTCCGAGAATATCGTATGTCTTTTTGATGAATTGTTTTCAAAATGTTCGGCTTTTAACTTTAATTATACTCTGAATGTTTTTTGCTCCTGTAGAGTGGTATTTTTTGTTTGATTAATCGGATTTTCTATTTTTTTTCTGTTAACTTTGCAAAACGTAAAAAAGAAAGATAAAAATTATGAGGAGGAATAAGGTAAATTGGGTGGTCCCTAAAGGGGCGGAATTGACCGAGTTGGACAAAAAAGTGCTTTATTATCAGAATAAAGGCCATGAGGTTCCTACCCGCAAATTGATTAAAACTCCTGAACAGATAGAAGGTATTCGCAGGAGCGGTATGCTGAATACGGCAGTATTGGATAAAGTGGCAGAGGTGATTCGTGAAGGAATGAGTACCGCCGAAATAGATAAGATAGTATATGATTATACTGTAAGCCATGGAGGAATACCTGCTCCTCTGAACTATGAAGGATTCCCGAAAAGTGTGTGTACCTCTGTAAATGAAGTCGTATGTCACGGTATACCTTCGGAAGAAGAGATTTTGGAAGAAGGGGATATTGTCAATGTAGATGTTACTACTATTTTAAACGGATATTACGCAGATGCATCTCGCATGTTTATTATAGGTAAGACTACTCCGGAGAAAGAAAAACTAGTTCGTGTTGCTAAAGAGTGTTTGGAAATAGGCATAAATGCTGCGCAACCTTTTTCTTTTGTCGGAGATATTGGAAATGCAATAGAAAAACATGCTAAAAAGAACGGATTTTCTGTAGTTCGCGATTTGTGTGGACATGGAACTGGTGTTGAGTTTCATGAAGAGCCGGATGTATTGCATTATGGAAGAAAAGGAACAGGTATGTTGTTGGTTCCAGGTATGGTTTTCACTATCGAACCTATGATTAATATGGGTACATGGGAAGTTTTTATAGATGAAGAAGACGGATGGACGGTAGTGACTGAAGATGAATTGCCTTCTGCGCAGTGGGAACATACGTTTGTTATGACCGACAATGGTCTGGAAATATTGACATATTAATAATGAATATATATTATGGATACTATTATATTAGGTATAGAGTCTTCTTGTGATGATACTTCGGCTGCTGTCATAAAAAATGGCGTTTTGTTGTCGAGTGTTATAGCGAGTCAGGCTGTACATGAATCTTATGGAGGAGTAGTTCCTGAACTTGCTTCCCGTGCCCATCAGCAAAATATTGTGCCGGTAGTGCATGAAGCTTTAAAGCGTGCTGGTGTAACAAAGGAGCAGCTTAGTGCTATTGCTTTTACTCGTGGTCCAGGATTGATGGGGTCTTTGCTGGTAGGTGTGTCGTTCGCAAAAGGTTTGGCGCGCTCTTTAAATATTCCGATGATTGATGTTAATCATCTGCAAGGACATGTGTTAGCTCATTTCATTAAAGAATCAGAAGAAGATGCTGATCAACCCAAATTCCCTTTTATTTGCTTATTGGTTTCCGGTGGGAATTCGCAGATTATCCGTGTGAATGCGTACAACGATATGCAGGTTTTGGGGCAGACTATTGATGATGCTGCGGGTGAAGCAATTGATAAATGCTCTAAAGTAATGGGATTGGGGTATCCGGGTGGTCCTATTATTGATAAGCTGGCGCGACAGGGAAATCCTCTTGCATATACTTTTAGCAAACCTCATATTCCAGGGTATGATTACAGCTTTAGCGGATTGAAAACATCATTCCTTTATTCATTACGCGATTGGTTAAAAGAGGATCCTGATTTTATAGAGCATCATAAAACAGATTTGGCTGCTTCGCTGGAAAAAACGATTGTAGATATCCTTATGGATAAACTGCGTAAAGTAGTAAAAGATACAGGTATAAATGAAGTGGCTGTGGCGGGAGGAGTATCAGCAAACAACGGTTTGCGTAATGCTTACCGCGAGCATGCGGCAAAATATGGATGGAAGATATATATTCCTAAGTTTGGTTATACGACAGACAATGCTGCTATGATTGCCATTACTGGATATTATAAGTTTTTGGACAAGGATTTTTGCACAATAGACAAACCCGCATATTCACGGGTTACAATTAAGTAACATTAATCAAAGAAATTATTATGTCAGTAGAAACTAAAACACTAAGCAAGGAAATTAGTGAAATATTTTGGCGGGAAGGTTTTACATTGGCTACAGCAGAAAGTTGTACCGCAGGAAATGTAGCTGCAATAATAACAGCTATTCCTGGAAGTTCTCGTTTTTATAAAGGGGGAATTGTTGCTTATGACAATAAAGTAAAGCAGGATTTACTTCATGTAAAAGCCGAAACTTTGGAACAATGTGGAGCTGTAAGTGAAGAAACTGTTGTAGAAATGGTAAAAGGCGCAATGCAGACACTTGAGGTTGATTACGCAATGGCTACATCAGGTATAGCTGGTCCGGCAGGAGGAACCCCAGAAAAACCGGTCGGTACAATCTGGATTGCTGCAGGTAATAGCGAAAAAGTAATTACTGCAAAGTTGACAGAGGATGAGGGAAGAGAGAAAAATATACAGGCTGCAACTAAAAAAGCCCTGCAATTATTGCTTGAACTCTGCCAAAATCAAGAAAATGAGTGATAAAACGATAATTAGTTACAGAAAAGCTTGTGTATATAAAATAAAATCACTTATTTTGCACTCCGTTTGAGAGAAATAGGAATAAAACTATAAAAACTAGATAGAAATGTCGAAAATTTGTCAAATTACCGGAAAGAAAGCCTTGATAGGCAACAACGTTTCACACTCTAAGAGAAGAACAAAAAGAACTTTTGATGTGAACTTGTTTACAAAGAAATTCTACTATGTAGAACAGGATTGCTGGATTAGCCTGAACATCTGCGCTAACGGCTTGCGAGTTATTAACAAAAAAGGCCTGGATGCAGCGCTGAACGAAGCGGTAGCAAAAGGTTATTGTGATTGGAAAACTATCAAAATTATTGGTTAATTAAAAGGAGAGAAAGACTATGGCTAAGAAAGCTAAAGGAAACAGAGTACAGGTAATCCTTGAATGCACAGAAATGAAGGATAGTGGTATGCCGGGAACTTCTCGTTATATTACAACTAAGAATAGAAAAAATACCACTGAAAGATTGGAATTGAAGAAATACAATCCGATTTTGAAAAGAGTAACAGTTCATAAAGAAATTAAATAATAACAGACCATGGCAAAGAAAACAGTCGCAACCCTTCAGACAGGTAAAGAAGGACGTTCTTATACTAAGGTTATCAAAATGGTTAAGTCACCTAAGACTGGTGCTTATGTTTTTGATGAACAAATGGTTCCTAACGAAAAAGTTCAGGACTTCTTTAAGAAATAATATTATTTTCTGATAGATAAAAAAGTTCCTTTTGTCGGAAGACAGAGGGAACTTTTTTTATTGTTTCTATTCTCTTGTGAGGATGGATAATATGCTTTACAGGATCTGGTGTCGTAAATAATGATATAATATTTATTTGTGAGTGAACAAGAATAGTTATATCTTTGTATCATAAATAGATAATAAACATAAGCCGTATGGGATTTTTTAGTTTTTTTTCGAAGGAAAAGAAGGAAACTTTGGACAAAGGTTTATCCAAAACAAAAGAAAGTGTTTTTGGTAAGATAGCTCGTGCTGTTGCCGGAAAGTCTAAAGTGGACGATGAAGTGTTGGATAATCTGGAAGAGGTTCTGATAACTTCTGATGTTGGAGTGGAAACAACGCTGAAGATTATTAAACGCATCGAAAAAAGAGTTGCTCAAGATAAATATGTAAATACGCAAGAGCTTAATAATATTTTGCGTGAAGAAATTGCTGCTCTGCTTACTGAAAACAATACGGTCGATTCAGAAGAATTTACTGTTCCCGAAGGGAAAAAGCCTTACGTGATAATGGTAGTCGGAGTGAATGGAGTAGGAAAGACTACCACCATCGGTAAACTGGCTTATCAGTTTAAAAAAGCAGGGAAATCTGTTTATCTGGGTGCTGCCGATACTTTCCGTGCCGCTGCCGTAGAACAGTTGGTGATTTGGGGAGAACGTGTAGGAGTTCCTGTTATAAAACAAAAAATGGGATCTGATCCTGCTTCTGTCGCTTTTGATACTTTAAGCTCTGCTGTTGCCAATAATGCCGATGTGGTTATTATTGATACAGCCGGACGTTTGCATAATAAAATAGGCCTGATGAACGAGCTGACTAAGATTAAAAATGTAATGCAGAAAGTTGTTCCAGATGCTCCGCATGAAATATTATTGGTGCTGGATGGTTCTACAGGACAGAATGCTTTTGAACAAGCCAAGCAGTTTACACTGGCAACAGAGGTGAATGCAATGGCGATAACAAAGCTTGACGGTACAGCGAAGGGAGGAGTTGTAATTGGTATCTCTGATCAGTTTAAGATACCTGTTAAATATATTGGTTTGGGCGAAGGTATAGAAGATTTACAGATCTTCCGTCGCCGAGAATTTGTTGATTCATTGTTTGGTACAGCTAACAAATGAGAAAAAATACAATAGACATTATTACGCTAGGGTGCTCCAAGAATCTTGTTGATTCAGAGAAGCTGATGAAGCAGCTTGAAGCAAATGGATATAAAGTTACTCATGACAGTGAAAATCCTCAAGGGGAAATTGCAGTCATAAATACGTGCGGATTCATAGGTGATGCTAAGGAGGAATCAATAAATATGATTCTTGAGTTTTGCCAGGCTAAGGAAGAAGGACGTTTGAAGAAGCTTTATGTGATGGGATGTCTTTCGGAGCGGTACTTGAAAGAACTGCAGGTAGAAATTCCTCAAGTAGATAAATTCTATGGTAAGTTTAACTGGAATGAACTATTGGCAGATTTAGGTAAGACATATCATTCAGATTTTGCTATAGAGCGTCATCTGACAACACCTAAGCATTATGCCTATTTGAAAATATCAGAAGGCTGTGACCGTAAATGTTCATATTGTGCGATTCCTATTATAACAGGAAAGCATGTATCCCGTCCTATGGAGGAAATATTGGACGAGGTACGTTTGCTCGTTTCAGAGGGCGTAAAAGAGTTTCAGGTTATCGCTCAGGAATTAACTTACTATGGCGTTGATCTGTATAAAAAGCAAATGCTTCCGGAACTCATAGAACGTATGGCTGAAATTCCAGGTGTGAAATGGATACGTTTGCATTATGCTTATCCTGCACATTTCCCAAAAGAACTGTTCCGTGTGATGCGCGAACATGATAATGTGTGCAAATACATGGATATTGCCTTACAGCATATCAGTGATAATATGCTGTCGAAGATGCGTCGTCACGTAACAAAAGAGGAAACATATCAGTTGATAGAGGAGTTTCGTAAAGAGGTTCCGGGAATTCATCTGCGCACAACGTTGATGGTAGGCCATCCGGGAGAAACAGATCAGGATTTTGAGGAGCTTAAAGAGTTTGTCCGTAAGGCACGTTTTGATCGTATGGGAGCATTTGCCTATTCGGAAGAAGAAGGAACTTACTCTGCAAAGCATTATAAAGATGATATTCCACAAGACGTGAAACAGAAGCGTCTGGATGAACTGATGGAAATACAGCAGGAAATATCAAATGAATTGAGCCATAATAAAATTGGAAAGGAATTTAAAGTAATCATTGATCGTAAGGAAGGTGATTATTACATTGGCCGTACAGAGTTTGATTCGCCTGAAGTGGATCCGGAGGTCTTGATCAAAGATGAAGGCAGAATGCTTCGTACAGGATCATTCCATCAGGTGAAGGTTTATGATGCAGACGATTTTGATTTATATGCAACGTTAGTATAGTTTTTAAATAATTAAGCGGAAGACATGAACAATAAAGAGTTGATAGGCGAATTGTCACGCCGCTTGGGATATACCAACAAGGATGCGGCACGGTTGCTGACATCAGTTACCGGAATAATGGGTGAAGAGTTACAAGAAGGGAAAGTAATCGCTATTCAGGACTTTGGAACATTTGAAGTCAAGAAGAAAATGGAGCGTATTACTGTAAATCCTGTTACTAAACAACGCTTCCTTGTTCCTCCTAAATTGATTTTGAATTTCAGACCTAGTAATCTCTGGAAAGAACGATTAAAGAAAATCTCCGATAATGAGTGATAAATTCACACAGCAGGACTTGGCTGATTTGCTAGCGCAACGCCATGAAATGAATCCGGCAGATGCAGAAGCATTTGTAAGGACTCTTTTTGCTCTTGTCGAAGAATCTGTAATATCTGATAAATATGTAAAGATTAAGGGACTGGGGACTTTTAAACTGATAGAGGTTGATGCCCGTGAAAGTATCGACATAAATACGGGGGAGAGGATTGAAATACGAGAACACTCACGTATTTCGTTTACTCCAGATTCAACGATGAGGGAAACCGTAAACAAGCCTTTTAGTCATTTTGAAACAGTTTTGCTTAATGAAAATACTCATTTTGATGATTTAGAGGAAACTTCTGAGTTGGAAGATGATACTGAAGGGCAAGAGGAAGAAACTGTTGAAACAGCTTTTGTAGAAGCTGAAGAAGCATCTCATTCTTGTTTAGAGGGTAGCACACAAACATCTCCCGAACTAGCAGTGGAAGCTGTTGCTGTAGAAGAAAAATCTGATAAGCAGGAAGATGTTTCGGAAAATGTTATGCAAATGCCTCAAAATGAACTTCCGGAGATTAAGGAGGAACCTGTTCGAAAGAATATATTTCGTTTACCATGGTGCATGTTGGCTACAGTTTTGTTGGCTGGAGTTATTTTAGGAGGTATTGTCGTATGGAGTATGTTTTCAGGAAGAAGGTATATTCCTGAATCTGTAGTTGGGGTTCTTATGGAGAAGCAGGCCTCTGACTTGAAACAAGATACTATTGTTCGCAAACCAATCCAGAAGGATTCGGTAATTCAAACTCAGCAGATTCCGCATGCAAAGGAAGACACTGTGCGTGAATCTGTAGCAATGAGTCCGACACCAGAAAAAACAATCACTCCAGTTGTGAAACGGGAAACCTTGGCAGATACGGTTGAGTATTCTATTACAGGTACAAAAACCACTTATACCATCAGACCGGGAGAAAGTCTGGTGCGTGTCGCATTCAAATTTTATGGAAATAAAAAATTATGGCCTTATTTGGTACAACATAATAAAGATATAATTAAAAATGCAGATGTGGTTCCTGTTGGAACTACGATTAAAATACCGGAATTGTCACCTAAGGCTGATAAGAAATAACGGCATACGTTTCGATATTATTTAAATATCTTTAATCCAATAAGACTTAAACGATAGAAGCAACTAGTTTTTTTAATAAAAATTAGTTGCTTCTGTTAATATAATGCCGTACTTTTGGCTTCGATAAAAAAAGGTCAGTTGACCGGTAGTTAAAATGTATATTTGAAAACATAAAAATAAAGAAATTATGGCTGAAGCTATTGACATTCGTGAATTAAACGAGCGCATTGAACGTCAGAGTGCATTCGTGACCAACCTGATGGCTGGTATGGATCAGGTGATTGTTGGTCAAAAACATTTGGTTGAATCATTATTAATCGGTTTATTGGCCGACGGACATATTTTGCTGGAAGGTGTTCCTGGATTGGCAAAAACATTGGCAATCAAAACATTGGCATCGTTAATCGACTCTAAATACAGTCGTATTCAGTTTACCCCAGACTTGCTTCCTGCCGATGTGTTGGGTACAATGATATACAGCCAGCGAGATGAGCAGTTCGTTACAAACAAAGGTCCTATTTTTGCAAATTTTGTTCTTGCTGATGAAATTAACCGTGCTCCTGCGAAAGTACAGAGTGCTTTGCTGGAAGCTATGCAGGAACGTCAGGTTACATTAAGTAAAGAAACTTTCCGCTTGCCTGAACCATTTTTGGTAATGGCAACTCAAAACCCGATCGAACAAGAAGGTACTTATCCATTGCCTGAAGCGCAGGTGGACCGTTTCATGTTGAAGGTAATCATTGACTATCCGAAGCTGGAAGAAGAAAAGAAGATTATTCGCCAGAATATATCAGGTGATAAAATTAAGATTTCTCCAATTTTGAAGGCAGAAGATATCATGGAAGCTCGTAAGGTTGTTCATCAGGTTTATCTGGATGAAAAGATTGAGCAGTATATTGCAGACATTGTATTTGCTACTCGTTATCCGGAGAAATATGATTTGAAGGATCTGAAAGGCCTGATAGGTTTCGGAGGATCTCCTCGTGCATCTATTAATCTGGCACTGGCCGCACGAAGCTATGCTTTCATCAAACGTCGTGGATATGTGATTCCGGAAGATGTTCGTGCTGTAGCTCATGACGTGCTTCGTCATCGTATTGGCTTGACTTATGAAGCCGAAGCTACAAATGTTACTTCTGATGAGATTGTAAGCAAGATCTTGAATAAAGTAGAAGTGCCCTAATCATTAATCCGAACGATAAAGAATACTTTGCCTGAGCAATTTGGATTCAGATTGCTCAGGTTGGAGAAGAAAGCATATCATTAAGTAAATGATATGTAATATTTGGTGTATTTTGCTTTGGAAATACAAAGCGTAATCCGAAAATAGAATGGAAACAAGTGAACTATTAAAACGCGTTCGTCAGATAGAAATTAAGACACGAGGGCTTTCCAGCAATATTTTTGCCGGCCAGTATCACTCGGCTTTTAAGGGCAGGGGAATGGCCTTTTCCGAGGTGCGTGAATATCAGTATGGCGATGATGTGCGCGATATAGACTGGAATGTAACCGCTCGCTTTGACAAGCCATTCGTAAAGGTTTTCGAGGAAGAACGTGAACTGACTGTCATGTTGCTGGTCGATGTTTCGAACAGTTTGGATTTTGGTACAGTGAAGCAGCTGAAGAAAAATATGGTTGCGGAAATTGCGGCTACCCTGGCTTTCTCGGCTATCCAGAATAACGATAAGATTGGTGTGATTTTCTTTTCAGACCGTATCGAGAAATTTATTCCTCCGAAAAAAGGACGTAAACACATTTTGTATATCATTCGTGAATTGCTGGACTTTAAGCCAGAGAGTACACGTACAAATATTCAGTGTGCCATTGAGTATCTGACAAACGTTTTGAAGAAACGTTGTACGGCATTCATGTTGAGCGACTTTATAGATGACCGTGATTTTCAGAATGCATTGACGATTGCCAACAGAAAACATGACGTAGTAGCTCTGCAGGTATACGACCGTCGTTTGGAAGAGCTACCGGATGTAGGTCTTATGAAAGTAAGAGATGCTGAAACTGGCCACGAGCAATGGATTGATACCTCATCAAAATCTTTACGGAAAACTCATCACGAATGGTGGAAATCTCGTCAGCAAAAGCTTCATGAGATATTCACTCATAGCAATGTGGATGCTGTATCAGTACGTACTGATCAGGATTATGTGAAAGCATTGCTTAATTTATTTGCGAAACGAAACTAAAATAATTATGAAATACAATAGTAGCAAGAGATATGTGAAGGCATTATGGTGTGCGTTGCTTTTGTTTATTGCAGCTCCAGCTGTAAAAGCACAAGTTACGGTAGAAGCTACCATCGACTCTTTACAGCTTCTTATCGGCGAGCAAGCAAAAATAAAACTTCAGGTAAGCATGGATGCTAATCAGAAGTTACGTTTGCCGTTACTTCGTGATACATTGGTTACAGGTGTTGAAATTCTGGATGTTGCAAAGCCTGATACTCAGCTGCTGAATAATGATAAGCGCTGGCTGATCTCACAAGAGTATACGATTACTTCATTTGACTCTGCATTGTATTATCTTCCTCCTTTTGAGGTTCTGGTAAACGATCAGGCATACCGCTCGAAAGCTTTGGCGTTGAAAGTTTATTCGATTCCGGTAGATACTTTACATCCGGATCAGTTCTTTGGACCAAAAGATATTCGGGAAGTGCCTATAACTTGGAATGATCTTGCTCCGTTGGTTTATTCAGCACTTGCTATGCTGATATTGGGTGCGGCAGCTGTGTTCTTTATCATTCGTTACCGCGATAACAAGCCTATTATCAAGATTATTAAAATTGAACCTAAATTACCTCCTCATCAAGCTGCCATGAAGAAGATTGAGGAGATTAAGGCTGACAAACAAGTGCGACGTGAAGATCCGAAACTGTATTATACGGAGTTGACCGAGGTACTTCGTACATATATAAAAGATCGCTTTGGATTCAATGCGCTGGAAATGACATCTTCGGAAATCATTGAACATTTGTTGGAAGTAAAAGATCAACAGTCAATCAGTGACTTGAAGACTCTGTTTATGACGGCCGATCTTGTAAAATTTGCTAAGCATGCACCTATGATGAATGAAAATGACATGAATCTGGTGAATGCCGTTGATTTTATTAATCAAACCAAAGTGGAAGAAGATCCGAATGTGAAGAAAGAACCAACAGAAATCAGGGTAGAAGAGAAGCGTTCAAAACAAGGTAGAATTGCGCTTCTATGCAGTATTTCAGTGGTAAGTATTGGTGCTGTAGTTTGCCTGTATTTGGTTATTTGCCACATAATCGACCTCTTTTTTTAACATTTAACTTGTGTAAGAACTATGATTTTTGCAAATCTGGAATATCTGTTTTTGTTGCTTCTGCTGATACCATATATCGTATGGTACTTCATGCGTAGAAAGAAAACAGAGCCTACTATGCAGGTATCTTCTACCCGCATGTATATGAATGCGCCGAAGAGCTGGAAGATTTATCTTCTTCATGCCCCTTTTGTTTTGAGAATTGTAGCCTTTGTCATGATTGTATTAGTGTTGGCGCGTCCTCAGACAACTGATAACTGGCAAAATACAGAAATAGAAGGTATCGATATCATGCTGGCAGTGGACGTATCAACCAGTATGCTTGCTGAAGATTTGAAACCCAACCGTTTGGAGGCTGCTAAACAAGTAGCTGCTGAATTTATAAATGGGCGTCCAAATGATAACATCGGTCTGACTGTCTTTGCTGGAGAGGCATTTACCCAATGTCCGCTTACGGTAGATCATGGGGTATTATTGAATTTATTTAATAGTATCAAAGGTGATATCGCTCAGCGTGGAATGATAGAAGATGGTACTGCTATCGGTATGGGACTTGCCAATGCTATTAGCCGACTGAAAGACAGTAAGGCTAAATCGAAAGTCATCATTTTGCTGACAGATGGTAGTAATAACCGCGGAGATATTTCTCCACTGACTGCGGCTGAAATAGCTAAACAGTTTGGTATCCGTGTTTATACTATCGGAGTGGGTACGAACGGAACAGCTCCTTATCCAATGCAGACCTATGCAGGAGTTCAGTATGTCAATGTTCCAGTAGAGATTGACGAACAAACACTGACCCAAATTGCCGGAACAACAAACGGAAATTATTTCCGTGCTACCAGCAATTCAAAACTGGAGGAAGTCTACAGAGAAATAGATAAGCTGGAAAAAACAAAACTGAACGTCAAAGAATTCAGTAAGCGGGAAGAAGCTTATGCTACTTTTGCTTTGATTGCTTTCTTCTGTATTTTATTGGAAATTTTGCTGCGTAATACAGTATTAAAGAAAATACCTTAAATTCAAGAATAATTATGTTTCGATTTGGAGAACCTGTTTATTTATATCTACTTATCATATTGCCGATATTGGTAGGGCTATATCTCTATTCCAATTATCGCCGACGTAAAAAGATTGCCCAATATGGTGATCCGGAGTTGTTGGCGCATCTTATGCCTGATGTATCGAAATACCGTCCGGATGTAAAGTTCTGGCTCGTTTTTGCAGCACTGGCTATGGTTATTTTTATGTTGGCCCGCCCTCAGTTCGGATCAAAAATGGAAACTGTAAAACGTCAGGGAGTTGAAACTGTTGTAGCACTCGATATATCCAATTCTATGCTGGCTCAGGATGTTACTCCCAGCCGTCTGGAAAAATCGAAGAAATTAATTTCCCGTTTGGTGGAAACTTTCAATAATGATAAAGTTGCCATGATTGTGTTTGCGGGAGAGGCTTTTACCCAGTTGCCTATCACAAGCGATTATATTTCTGCCAAAATGTTTTTGGAAACCATTAATCCTTCACTTATCTCAACACAAGGAACTGATATCGCCGGAGCCATTAATCTGGCTATGAAAAGTTTTACTCCAAATGAAGGAGTCGGTCGTGCCATTGTACTTATAACTGATGGAGAAAACCATGAAGGTGGAGCTGTCGAAGCAGCGCAGGAAGCTGCCAAGAAAGGTGTTCGCGTATTTGTGTTGGGAGTTGGTTCTCCTGATGGAGCCCCCATTCCGGCAGAAGGAACAAATGAGTTCCGTAGAGATAAGGATGGCAATGTTATCGTAACCCGCTTGAATGAACAGATGTGTCAGGAGATAGCAAAAGCAGGTAATGGCATCTATGTTCGGGTAGATAATACAAATAATGCAGAACGGGCATTGAATGCAGAAATAAGCAAATTGGCTAAGGCTGATGTGGAGACTCAGGTCTTTACAGAGTTTGATGAGCAGTTCCAGGTACTGGCATGGCTCGCCTTGATTTTGCTTGCAGCAGATTTAATGTTGCTGGAGCGTAAGAATCCACTATTCAAGAATATAAAACTCTTTAAACAGAATTGATTTTATGTTGCGGAAAAAATATATGATGCTGGGACTCATGTTTGTTTCTGTTGCAGTTTACGGACAGAAAACAGAACGTGACTATTTGCGCAGTGGAAATAAGCTATATAAAGACAGCACTTTTGTAAAAGCGGAAGTCGATTATCGTAAAGCACTGGAGCTTGAACCGAAGTCTACGGATGCGATGTACAATCTGGGAAATGCTCTCTTGATGCAGCAGAAGGCAAAGGAAGCTATGGAACAGTTTGAAGCAGCATCGCGTGTAGAGAAAGACAAGGCTAAACTGGCTCAGATTTATCATAATATGGGAGTGATTCTGCAATCTTCGAAGCAGTTGCCTCAATGTATCGAAGCATATAAACAGGCTCTGAGGAATAATCCGAAAGATGATGAAACCCGATATAATCTGGCACTTGCTCAAAAGCAGCTGAAAGACCAGCAACAGCAGCAAGATCAGAATCAGGAAAAGGATCAGAAGCAAGATCAGAAAAAAGACGAACAACAACAGAATAAAGACCAGCAGGAACAAGATAAGAAAGACCAACAGCAGAACAACCAGCAACAGCAGCAGAATGAAAACCAAATGTCGAAAGAAAATGCGGAACAACTGTTGAAAGCTGCCATGCAGGACGAAAAGAACGTACAGGACAAGGTGAAGAAAGCTGTTCAGGTTCAAGGACGTAAATTGGAAAAAGACTGGTAATTTTAGGTGAATAATTATATAAACGAAATAAGGAAATGATGAGGAAATTTACTTTCTTTCTACTGTTGATTCTTACTACAGTATATGCATGGGCAGATAAAAAAGCGACTTTGACGGCTGAAGCTCCCGATGTGGTAGTAAGCGGGGATCAATTTCGCTTGACATTTACGGTCAACACACAAAAAGTGAAGGATTTTCGCGCTCCTTCTATAACAAAAGGATTTGATGTGCTGATGGGGCCGAGCCGTTCTCAGCAGAGTAGTACGCAAATTATTAATGGCAAGGTATCTTCAAGCAGTTCTATTACGTATACTTATATATTGATGGCAGGTGATGCGGGAACTTACACGATACCGGCAGCCAGTATCGAAGCCGAAGGTGAGAAGATATTTTCTAATGTCATAACTATAAAGGTCCTTCCTCCCGATCAGTCGGCTGGAAATGCTAAAAGCAGCCAGGGAAGTTCTTCTCAGAGTGCAAGTCAAGTTGCGAGCGGACGTATAACTAACAATGATTTGTTTATTACAGCAACTGCCAGCAAGACCACTGTACACGAACAGGAAGCTATCTTGCTGACTTATAAAGTATATACGCTTGTAAATCTTCGTCAGCTGTTTGGTAAAATGCCGGACTTGAAAGGGTTCCATACGCAAGAAATAGAATTGCCTCAGCAAAAGACTTTCTCATTGGAACACTATAAAGGACGTAACTATAACACGACAGTCTGGAGTCAGTATATATTGTTCCCACAGCAGACAGGTAAGCTGGAGATACCTTCAATAACTTTCGAAGGAGTTGTAGCTGTACAGACAATTTCAGATGATCCGTTTGATGCTTTCTTCAACGGAGGTGGTTATCGGGAAGTGAAGAAGAAAATTGTAACTCCTAAACTGACTATAAACGTGCAGCCTCTTCCGGCAAAGCCTGAAAACTTCTCAGGAGGTGTAGGTGAATTTACTCTTTCGTCTTCTATCAATGCAAAAGATGTAAAGACGAATGATGCTGTTACTATTAAACTGACTATCAACGGATCAGGAAATATGAAACTGATAAGTACTCCGGAAGTGAAATTCCCTGAAGACTTTGAAGTTTACGATCCTAAGGTTACAAATAATTTCGATGTATCACGAAGCGGGCTTACCGGCAGTCAGACAATAGAATATCTGGCCATTCCGCGTCATGCTGGAAACTTTACGATTCCGCCTGTTGAATTTACATATTTCGATTTAAAGACAAATTCGTATAAAACGCTGAAAACTGAGGCTTACAATATTAATGTAGCAAAAGGTAAAGGAAATGCCGATCAGGTAATTGCAGACTTTACGAACAAGGAAAATGTAAAGGTATTGGGCCAAGATATCCGATTTATAAAGTTGGGCGATACGAAGCTTATGCCAAAGGGTGATGTCTTCTTCGGAACAATCAGTTACTATTTATGGTATATCATACCATTTGTTTTGTTCGTGGGACTGGTGGTATTTTTCCGTAAGCAGGCGGCCGAAAATGCAAATGTGGCTAAAGTAAAGACCAAGAAAGCAAATAAAGTGGCAACCAAGAGAATGAAGCTTGCCGGAAAACTATTGGCAGAAAATCGTAAAAATGAGTTCTATGATGAAGTATTGAAAGCTTTGTGGGGATATATCAGTGACAAGCTGAGTATTCCGGTTTCACAACTTTCGAAAGATAATATAGAAGCCGAGCTGGCGAAATACGGAGTTGCTGATGATGTAATAAAAGACTTTATCAATGCCTTGAATGAATGTGAATTTGCTCGTTATGCTCCGGGAGATGAAAACGAAGCAATGGATAAAGTTTATACTACATCGGTAGAAGCTATCAGTAAAATGGAGAATAGTATCAAACATTAACAACAGACCGAACAACAAAAATTGATATGAAAAGACTATCTATAATAATAGCATTTCTGATCGGACTCTTTCAGTTTGCTTCTGCCTCTGTTACAAAGGCTGAAGCAGACAAAGATTATCAGGAAAATAAGTTTGCGGATGCGATAGAAAAATATGAAGCTATTTTGGCTTCAGAAGGTGAGTCGGCTGATATTTATTATAATTTGGGAAACAGTTATTATAAGAATAAAAATATCGCTAAGGCCGTATTAAACTATGAACGTGCGCTACTGATGAATCCAGGAGATGCCGATATTCGTTTCAATCTGGAAATGGCAAGAAGTAAAACAGTTGATCAGGTTACTCCTACAAGTGAAGTTTTTATTGTGACATGGGTAAAATCGCTGACTAACTGCATGAGTGAAAGCGGATGGGGGGTAACTGCTATCATAGCGTTTCTTCTCCTTTTGGCTGGACTGGCACTGTATATATTTGGTAATAGAATTGTATTCAAGAAGATAGGTTTCATTGCAGCTATCATATTTTTAGTCGTAGCTGTATGTGCAAACTTCTTCGCAAGCGAACAGAAAGACGAATTGCTGAACCGTACAGGAGCTATCGTTATGTCGCCAAGCATTACAGTTAAAAGTACTCCGAACGAAAGTGGAACAGACCTGTTTGTACTGCATGAAGGTACTAAGGTATATATAGAAGACAATTCCATGAAAGGATGGAAAGAAATCCGTCTGGAAGATGGAAAAAAAGGATGGCTTCCTGTTTCGGCAATAGAAGTTATCTGATTATTTTCTGTAATAACAGATATTTATGATTGATATACAGCAACTGATTGAAGCAGATAAAGAATTGTTATTAACTCTGAACGGAAGTTCTTCCTTGTTCTGGGACGGATTTATGTGGACTGTTTCCGGAACAAAGATATGGATTCCGGTTGGTGCTATGTTGCTGTATATCATATTCAAGAATACTAAATTTACTCAAGGGTTGCTTATACTCGTGATGCTGGTTTTGACTGTAACGCTTGCCGATCAGTTCTCTTCAGGTCTTTGCAAACCCTTGTTTATGCGTTTCCGTCCGGCTCAAGATCCGGAAATAATGTATATGGTGAATATCGTGAATGGCTACAGGGGAGGAGCATATGGATTTATATCAAGCCATGCTGCCAATACATTTGCTGTAGCTACCTTTGTAGCTTTGCTCATACGTAATTGCTGGATGACTGTCATTATGTATATATGGGCACTGATACCATCTTTTTCACGTATATATTTAGGAGTACATTATCCGGGAGATATTATTTGTGGTGCTGTTGCAGGATGTGTAATAGCTTCATTGGTTTACTGGCTGTATGCATTTATCGAGAAAAAATATTTCGATCAGGCCCAATATGTTTCTGGACAATATACTATCACGGGTTTTGAGATAACTGATATCAAAGTGTTTCATACCGTTCTGTTATTGACTTATTTCTATGCAGTAGTGGCTGCATTAGTTGTTTGCAAATCCTTTTATTTCTGAGCAAAATAATTGCAGGTATAGCAAAAAAGTTAAATTTTTGTTTGCTTATTCATTTTCTTTCATTACATTTATATCGTGAATTAACAAAAGATTTTGTCTAACACTTTAAATTTTGATTACTATGAACAGAACGATAACATTCAATGAACTTCGTAAAATTAAGGATTCATTACCCAGCGGAAGCATGCATCGCATTGCCGATGAATTAAACTTGAGTGTAGAAACCGTACGTAACTTCTTCGGTGGACATAATTTTAAGGATGGCAAAAGCGTAGGTATCCATCTGGAACCCGGTCCAGACGGTGGGTTGGTGATGTTGGACGATACGACCGTGCTTGATAAAGCAATAGCAATTCTGAAAGAGCAAACAGCCTAAAGCTGACAATAAGTGCAAAATCCTAATCGGTATGTATTTTACTGATTAGGATTTTTTGTTAAGTATGATTCTGTGTGAAACCTTTTAAAACTTTAGTCTATGGAAGATAAACTCATTACATTATCCATTCTTACCTATTCGAAAGCACAAATCCTGAAGTCTGTACTCGAAAGTGAAGGTATAGAATCGTACATTCATAATGTGAATCTCATCCAGCCGGTAATTTCATCGGGAGTAAGAGTACGTATTAAGGAAAGTGATTTGCCTCGTGCCTTGAAAATTATAGAAAGTTCTTCGTGGCTGTCTTCTGAGATTCTGGAAGAGAAATCTGCTGACTCCGACTCTGAAAAAGTTCCTAAAGTGCTGATTCCTGTTGATTTTTCAGCTTATTCTCTTAAAGCATGTGATTTTGGCTTCAATGTAGCTTCGCGTATGCATGCAGAAGTTGTTTTATTGCATGTTCATTTCACACCGATTTATATTCCTAGTTTGCAGTATGACATAGAAAACTATCAGGTTCCGTCAGGAAATGATGTGACAACGGTTAAAGGAATGATAGAAAACATACATAAACAGTTGAATAAATTATCGGAGGATATAAATGAAAAGATACAGAACGGAGAATATCCGAATGTAAAATATACATGTGTGTTGCGTGAAGGAATACCGGAAGAAGAAATATTATATTACATTCGTCAGGAGAAACCTTTGATTGTCGTCATGGGTACCCGTGGTGAGCATCAGAAAGATCTGGATCTGATAGGAAGTGTGACCGCTGAAGTTATTGAACGGAGCCGTTCATTTGTGTATGCAATTCCAGAGAATGCACCGGAGAAATCTCTTGAGAATATTCATAAGATTGCTTTGTTTACCAGTTTCGACCAGCGTGACTTGATCGCTTTCGATTCATTGATAACTACTTTTAAAGACAATAAGTTTGAGATTTCCTTTATCCATGTGAATTCTCACGAAGAAAAGCGTACATGGAATGAAATTAAACTGGCGGGTATCAAAGAGTATTTTAAGAAACAATATCCACAGCTTGAGTTTACTTACTTGAATATTGATGAAGATCATTTGCTGGGCAATCTGGATCAGTTTGTGCAGGAAAATGGTATAGATGTGATATGTACTTCGAATTATAAACGTAATATCTTTGCCCGCTTGTTTAATCCTAGCATTGCACGAAAGATGCTTTTCCATTCTAATACACCTATTCTTATTATTAAATAAGAATAAAATAATAAAGCCCTCACCAAATAGGTAAGGGCTTTTGTGTGACCGCGACAGGATTCAAACCTGTAACCGGCTGATCCGTAGTCAGCTACTCTATTCAGTTGAGCTACGCGGCCATACTTTTTCAACATTTCAATAAAGAAGAGTGACCGCGACAGGATTCAAACCTGTAACCGGCTGATCCGTAGTCAG
>ONZW01000280.1_pt1 | contig 44917 bp, 32 predicted proteins | sample 1671071 | NCBI WGS metagenome assembly ONZW01 (sample SAMN06348119, study PRJEB24527) | human gut metagenome | biome: human gut; feature: ankylosing spondylitis patient; material: feces | host: Homo sapiens | place: China | collected 2015-10
CCGGCGTGGGCAAGACCGAGCTCGCCAAGGCGCTCGCCGACTTCCTGTTCGACGATGAAAAGGCCATGGTGCGCATTGACATGAGCGAGTACATGGAGAAGGCCTCCGTGTCTCGTCTGATCGGTGCTGCGCCAGGCTACATCGGCTATGAGGAGGGTGGTCAGCTGACTGAAGCCGTGCGTCGCCGCCCATATTCGGTGGTGCTGTTCGATGAGGTTGAAAAGGCCAATCCTGAAGTATTCGACGTGCTGTTGCAGGTGCTCGACGACGGCCGTTTGACCGACGGGCAGGGCAGGACCGTGGACTTCAAGAACACGATTCTGATCATGACCTCCAACCTTGGCTCGCAGTTCCTGGTGAACACCGAACTGGATGACGAAGCCAAGAAGAAGGCCGTGATGGACGCCGTGCATATGCAGTTCAAGCCGGAATTCATCAACCGCTTGGATGAACTGGTTATGTTCCACCCGCTTACGCGCGAAGAGCTCGGCGGCATCGTGGACATTCAGGTGGCGCAGGTTTCGGCCCGCTTGGCGGATCGCCGCATCAAGCTGGATGTTACCGATTCGGCGCGCGATTGGCTCGCCAACACCGGTTACGACCCGGCGTATGGCGCTCGCCCACTGCGTCGTTTGGTACAAACCGAAGTCGGCGACCAGTTGGCGCGCATGCTGCTGGCCGGCGAAGTGCACGACGGCGACACCGTGCTTGTGGATCAGACCGGCGGCGACCATTTGGAGCTTTCCTCGTGGGCACCGGGGCAAATTGACGACGATTTTTCGGCAGAGGCTAAGTGACGGTCGGAGTCATTCGGCTGATCGGTTTGGCCTGACTGACTGTTGATTGGCCGAGTCACGAAAACGGTCTAACCGTTGACGGTGGGCGGACTGCGCACATGCGGGTCCGCCCATTTTTCGTGCGATTGCGCGATTTTCTTTTGCGAAAACCGTTTTACCGTGACGGTTGGCGGTCATATGCCTGCAAAACCAAGCCTGCGACCGTCAAAACCGTCGCACCGATCAACACGGCAATCGCAAGCTTCGGCTGAAGCCCGAAAATCAGCCACAAAGCGAACGTCCACACCGCGATGACCATCGTCACGGTCGCGGTAATCTGCGTTACCCGCGTGCGAATCTCATATGTGATGCTGGCCTGGATAAGCGTGTCCATGCTTTGCTGTGTTTCTTGCGTTTCTTGAGATTGTATTTCTTGCTTTTCTTGCGATTGTGCGGTCGGAATATCGCCTTCCGATGCTTTCTTTGCCATGGGGCGTTGCGCGATCAGCGAAATCGCAAGCGATAGCACGGCGACCATGCTTGCGAAAGCGAAATACTGATTGCGTGACCCCGCGGGGAAAATCCACGACACCACGCACGCCAGCAGACTGTAGACGTACACAATGGTCATGGCGAGCGACAGCAGCGAATCCGCGTTGGGCGTGTGGCTTTTCAGGGCAGCGGTGCCACGATTGTGCATCGGCGCGGCGCAGTAGAACATGACCGGCGTGGCGATGATGGCGTGCAGCCATGGATTGGTCAGCCAGTGGGGAAGTGTGATGCCGCCGAATGTCAGCATGGTTACGGTGAATGTGGGAGCGGTCAGTATGGTTGCGATGGCGAGACGCTTGGCGATGTCGCTTCGGTGTGTTGCGCCGGCTGCCTCGTCTGGATTTTCGGTGTGATTTTCGGTGTGATTCTTGGCGGGCTTGTCATCGGTGATGCGTTGGTGGGAGGGGGCTATGTCATCGTTTTCGCTTAGGAATAGCCTGAGGATGGCCCAAGTGGCCACGGCCGCCGCAACAATCGCCGCCACCGTCATAAACAAATCGAATCCCATGTGTTTCCGAACCCCCGGATTGCCTCTTGAATGCCTCTCGAATATTCAGCGTGCTCGCGTTGCCGCATGTTCGTGAGCATGCTTTCGGCTCCAAGCATAATGCAGCTGGGCATGGATGTCTTGCGAGCTTTGATCTTCCAAGATGTCTTGGTCATGCTGTTATATAGAACATATGTTCGACAATCCTGTGTTTGTGGTGATTCTTCTGGTGGTTGTGGCCGCGCTTGGAGCCGCGGCCGGCTTTTTTGCGGGCCGTTCCAAAGGGCAGGAAATGGCCCGTGATGCGAAAACCGCTGATCTTAACGAGGCGAAAGCGCAGATCGAAGCTGATCGGCAGGAAATCGGCGAATTGTCCACGGCGGTGACCCAATACCGCACGCAGGCGGAAGGGTTGGCCCAGCAGCTGACCTATCTCAAATCGCAACTCGCGCAAGCCCAACGGGCCGAACAGGAACGAGTGGAGCGAGAGCGTGAGCGGGCCGCGGCCGAAGCGGAACGCAAGCAGGCTGAAAACGAGCGGAAACTGCAGGAACAAAGCAAGGTATTGTCTGCGCTCGCGCCCGTGCAGAAGAATCTTGACGCCTTGCAGCAGAAGGTCTCGCAAATCGAAGAAGGGCGCAAACGGGAGATGGGTGCGCTTGGCGAGCAGCTCAAGGGGCTTGGCGAGCAGCAGGCCCGTCTTGACCGCGAAACCAACGCTTTGTCGTCGGCGTTGCGCAACAACAAGGTGCGTGGCGCGTGGGGCGAGGCGCAGCTGAGGAACATTGTGGAATCCGCGGGGCTTCTGGAGCATGTGGATTTCGACACCCAGGTGGTCGTCACTGATGCGGACGGGCGTACGCAGCGTCCGGATATGATCATCCATATGCCGGGCGGCAAAACCATTCCGATCGATGCGAAAGCGCCGTATGCCGACTACCAGAAGGCGTGCGAGATTCCCGATACCGCCACGCCCGAGGAGCTGACGCGAAAGTCGGAGCTGCTGCATGCGCATGCCAAGGCAGTGCGTGAACATGTGAAGACCTTGGGCGACAAGGCCTATTGGAACGCGTTCGACGATGCCCCCGATTTTGTGATCGCCTTCATCCCCAACGAATCCCTGCTGCAGGCGGCTTTGGAAACTGACCCGACGCTGATGGACGACGCGTTTGCACGCAAGGTGGCTTTGACCTCGCCGATCACCCTATGGGCGGTGCTTAAATCCGTGGCATACGCGTGGCAGCAGCAAAGCCTGACCGATGACGCGAAAATGCTGTTCGACCTGTCCCGCGAATTGTATGAACGGTTCGCGGTGTTGGGCGATCGTGCCACCAAACTCGGGTCCGCCATCACCAAAACTGTGGGAGCCTACAATGCGTTCGCATCGTCGCTGGAGTCGCGCGTGCTCGTCACCGCACGCAAGCTGCAGCGCGTCGACCAGAGCAGAATCATCGAAGCCGTGAACATGATCGCGCCAGAAAAGGCCGATGTCCGCGAACTCACCGCTCCTGAAACCAGTGAACAGTGATATCTGACTAAATACGTGTCGGCATAAGTAAGGTTTGACGAGTAGAAACGGTAGGCTGGGACTATGACCGAAGAGAAGACTTTCCGTAAGACCAAGCCGGTTGCTGAATCCACTGCCGTAACCGCTGGCGATACTGTGAACGCAGCCGTTGATTTCGCCATGCTTGAACCGCGTGATCAGCTCAAGTCGCTGCTGCAGGCCGAGATGGCCGATAAGCCGTTCTCGGAACTTTCCTCAGTGTTGTTCGACCATCGTGGAGCGTCGATTGTTGGGCATATTTTGTTGGATACGTTGGAAGAGGCCGGCTATTCCGTTGATGATTTCGATGCGGTTGGTGCGCTGACTGCGGCTGCGGTTCCGCTGGTTTCCGCTATGATCCAGGCGGCCGCTTCTCGAGGTGAAAACCTTAACGGTTTTGTGATGGATTTTGTGTATCCGTCCATCAAGGGGCCTTCGATTGCCGGTAAACGTGTGGTGTTGCTGGATTCCTGGCTGTCTGAAAAGTCATATGTGCAGACGTCCTCTTTGGTCACCTTGCGTAACGGCAATGAGTTGAGCCTTGACTTCTCCGTGGTGAAGAACGAAGGCGCCGAAGTGCTTGCTGTCGCTTCGTTGGTTGGTGGCGTCGATATGGCCGACCCGTCGATCAAAGTCGTCAATCCGGTGGATGGGTCTGAATCCGAGCTGCCGTTCGTTGAAGTGTTCAAGGAATCGGAGCTTCACTAGGTATCCTGTTGACCAGCCATTGGCGATACGAGGTTCGTAAGGAGGAATCGCGTGCATCAGCCTCATCCCATTGATATTGCAGCGAAAGCATCTGGCGAGCCGGTCTTTCGCGAGGTGGGTGTAGGGCCGTGGGCCGAAACACATCCGGGTGAGCCTCGTCCGGATGATCCGCAATCTGTAAATTATGATCGCCGATTCGACTCGTCTTTGCTTGACGAGGGCGATCGTCGCAACGTGCTTGACCAGTATCGCTACTGGGCGGTCGCGGCCATCAAAGCCGATCTTGACGCTCGCGGTCGCCATGATTTCGAAGTCGCCGTGGAAAACTGGACACACGATTTCAACATCGGATCCATGGTGCGCACGGCGAACGCGTTCCAAGCGAAACGTGTGCATATCGTCGGACCGCACAAGTGGAATCGTAAGGGGTCGCTGATGACGGAGCTGTACCAGCACGTCGAAAACCACCCTTCCATAACCGAACTTGTCGAATGCTGGAAGCTGCGCATTGCCGGAGAAATCGCGGCGGCGCAATCGCAGGCGGACGCCATCGCATTTCGTATGCATGAAAGCGCGGGAAAAAATGTGGAAGCTGGAAACGATGCCGGCGTAAGCGATGCTTTGTTGGATGAAGGCCGTGTTGCTGGATGCGCTCCATCTGGCATTTCGACGGATGCTTCGGATGCAAGCGGCGTTGGGAATGGATTCGAGCCTACCTGCATGGCGCAATTGGCTGCGATTGATCAGCGTATTGCCGAGTTGAAGGCGGCGCGGGTTATTGCGCTTGATATTATTCCGGGTGCGGTGCCGATGGAAACGTACCGTTTTCCGAAGCGTTGCCTCATGCTGTTCGGCGCGGAAGGCCCGGGATTGTCCGAAAAAGCGCTTGAGTTGGCCGACGATGTGGTTTACATCTCCCAGTTCGGTTCGGTGCGTTCCATCAATGCCGGAGCTGCGGCCGCCGTTTCCATGCACGCATGGATCTCCCAGCACGCCGCTCCCCAGCTCTAACCTCCATCTCCTATCGTCCAAAATCCTCCAGTGACTGGAAGAATCGGGACGATTGGAGTTCTGTCAGCGGGATGATTGTTCCAGTGGGTGGAGGTTTTGGGTCTCCTGTGGGGCGTCTGGCGGGGTGAGTCCTTCAGTGACTGGCGAGGTTGGGACTTTAGTACGGTGTTCTGCGGGAAGATTCCTCCACTTACTGGAGCAATCTTCCCGCTAACAAGCCTGTCAGAGTCCTGATTCTTCCAGTCGCTGGAGGAATCTTCCCTCTGAAAGCCTCACCAGAGACCCAAAACCTCCACCCACTGGAGCAATCTTTCCGCTGAGTGCTCTGCTAGAGTCTAGATTTCTCCACCCTCTGGAGGAATCTTCCCGGCGGCGAGCTTCTCAACGTTCCGATTCCTCCACTTACTGGAGGAATCTTCTCGCAGATGATTACCCTATGAAACGCAAGGAACCCCAGCACGCCGCAGTTTCGCAATCAGCGGTTTTTGCTGGACTGCATCGTCAAAAGTTAATCTGACAATTTCCGTAACTCCTGCGCGAAAAAGCGCTTGCTCGCGTTCTCGCTCGGCCTGAACGGTCTCCTGGATGCTCCTACGATCAGTCATTTTCGGATCAACGTATTTTGCTGTGCCGTCAAGTTCTCCGACAATAATACGTCCATCGGTTGTGCGCCATAAAAAATCGACCCTAAATTGTTTTCCCGTAAGCGAGTCGGCGAAGGAGACTTGCAATTGAGGAACCGCAAAACCGTTTTCAATCATGACTGCCCGAGCAAAAGATTCACCGCCATTTTCACTTCCTGCGTCGGTATATCTCAACAATTTGAAGATGCGCGAGCAATCGAGTGTCGTGCGTGCGCATTCCTGCAAGATCTGCTTTTCTTCGATTCCGTCTGCTGCTGCATCATCGAAAATCGGCAGGGAATAGATGAACTCTAACGTCCGTCCACAGTCCAATAAGGTACGAGGGGGATTAGTGACATGGATTCCGTTTGCGAGTACCGCATTTTCTCTGGGATATGGGCTGTAGATGATATTGAGTTTGTCGTGCGGCCGGTATGATCCGTGATTGGGCAATGTTATGGTCAGTCCTTGCCGGTGCAGGAATCGCGGGTGGTCGAATCCGTGGGCTGCGGCGGCTGTTATTCCTGCGAAAACCCAGTTGGGGTGGAGCCTGCTGAGGGTTCGTGCCGCGTGCAACGATTGTTCGGGCTCGTTCAGCTGATTCCAATATTCGGCACGGGCGAATAGCCCTGGGTATGGGCGCGCCAAATCTCCCGCGCGGTATCTGCGATATAGTCCCTTCTGGATGAGAGGGTCACTGCTGTGTGCGCATCGTTGCGCATTTTCTGTTTGATCGAGCAGCGCATCGATTTGAGGATATGCTTTCATGATTTGACGCTACCTTGTTGTGGCTCTGCTATGGAAGTGCGATCGGCAAATGTGGATAGAGGATGCTGTTTCGGGCGTGTCTGTGGATAACTTACGGGTTTTGTGGATAACTGGGTGGTTGTTTTGCAGATAAGTGCTTGTATCCGCTTGTTTTGTGTGAATTTTTGTTGTTTTCTTCTATTGGTTGGATATTTTTAAGTATTGGGATGCCGTTCAGAGTCCAGATTCCTCCATTGGGTGGAGGTATTGGGACTGTGGATGGCTGGCTTGCGGGAGAATTCTTCCATTGGGTGGAGGAATAGGGGCTCTGACGAAGCGCTAGTGGGGAATTCATCCAGTGGCTGGAGGTTTTTAGACGGTTGTATTGCTTTTAGTGTCCGTTTTGTTCCAATGACTGGGGGATTTTGGCCTCTAGTGGGGCCTTCCGCGGGAGGATCCTTCCATCTTCTGGAGGAATCCGGACTCCAGCAGAGCGTTCAGCGGGAAGATTCTTCCAGCGGGTGGACGAATCGGGACGATGAGAGGCTGGTTTGGGCCCGGATTGTTCCAGTGAGTGGAGGTTTTGGGACTGTGGCTGGAGGTTTTGGGACTGTGGATGGCTTGTTGGCGGGAAGAATCCTCCAGTGTCTGGAGGGATTTGCCCGGTGAAACAGCGTTTGGCGTCCTTTTGTTCCAGTGGGTGGGGGATTTGGGACGCTGACAGAGCTGGGGTGTTGGTGCGGCGGGCTGTTGCGGTTAGCGTGTGGGGCTGCCGGGCGGCATGCAGTGTGGGGCTGCCGGGGAAATTGGGACTTTGGTGGGGTGGTAGGGCGGGAGCGTGGTGGGGCTGCCGGGCGAGGCGAAATGGGCGGACGCTCGTCACACAGACGCGTTAATGTTAGGGACATGCCTACTTTCACCAAAGAAGAAATCGTGCATCTGGGCGATTTGGCCCGAATTGCACTTACTGACGAGGAGATCACCCGTCTGCAGGGCGATCTGAACGTCATCGCAGAATCCATCAACAAGGTCCAGGAAGTCGCTACCGACGATGTGGAACCAACCGCGAACCCGATTCCGCTGGAAGCCTACCTGCGTCCGGATGTGCCGGAAACCCCGCTGACTCAGGAAGAGGCCACCGCGGGAGCCCCGGTTTCCGAGGCCGGCATGTTCGTTGCACCGCGCATTCTGGGGGAGGAGTGACATGAGCGAACTCGTCAAGCTTTCCGCCGCTGAGATGGCGGCCAAGATCAAGTCCAAGGAAGTCTCCAGCCGTGAACTGGTTGAAGCGCATCTCGAAGTCATCGAGGCCGCCGAGCCGAGCATCAAGGCTTTCCTGAAGGTGTCCGGCGATCAGGCTCTCGAACAGGCCGACGCCTTCGATGCCAAGTCCGATGAGGAAAAGGCACAGCTGCCGGAACTTGCCGGCGTGCCGATCGCCATCAAAGACATGATCGTCACCAAGGGCATCGAAACCACCGCAGCCTCCAAGATCCTCGAAGGCTGGGTGCCTCCGTACGACGCTACCGTCATCGAGAAGCTCAAGGCTGCAGGCATGCCGCTGCTGGGCAAGACCAACCTCGATGAGTTCGCTCAGGGTTCGTCCACCGAGCATTCCGCCTACCAGACCACACACAATCCGTGGGATACCGAACGTGTTCCGGGCGGTTCCGGCGGTGGTTCCGCAGCTGCAGTGGCAGCGTTCGAAGCCCCGCTCGCCCTGGGTACCGACACCGGTGGCTCCATCCGTCAGCCGGGCTCGCTGACCGGTACCGTCGGTGTCAAGCCGACCTACGGCGGTGTCTCTCGTTTCGGCGCAATCGCCATGGCTTCCTCGCTCGACCAGATCGGCCCATGCTCCCGTACTGTGCTCGACGCGGCCCTGCTGCAGGAAGTGATCGGAGGCCACGACAAGCGCGATTCCACGTCCATTCCGGAAGGTCCTCGCCCGATGGTGGCGGCCGCCCGCGAAGGCATGAAGCGTGATCTGAAGGGCCTCAAGGTCGGTCTGATCAAGGAGCTCGGCGGCGAAGGCTTCCAGCCGGGCGTTATGGCACGCTTCAACGAAGGTGTCAAGAAGCTTGAGGAGATGGGCGCTGAAGTCACTGAAGTGTCTCTGCCGCACCTGCCGTACTCCCTTGGCGCGTACTACATCATCATGCCGTCCGAGGTCAGCTCCAACCTGGCTCGTTACGATGGCATGCGTTACGGTCTGCGCGTCATGCCGCCGGCAGGCGTTCCGCAGACCGCCGCCAACATGATGGCCTACACTCGTGAAGCCGGTTTCGGCGACGAGGTCAAGCGTCGTATCATCCTTGGCACGTATGCCCTGTCCGCCGGTTATTACGATGCATGGTACGGTTCCGCACAGAAGGTGCGCACCCTGATCATCGACGATTTCAAGAAGGCTTTCGAGAAGGTCGACGTGCTTGTTGGCCCGACCAGCCCGGTCACCGCATTCAAGTTCGGTGAGAAGACCGAGGATCCGATGGCCATGTACGCCATCGATATCACCACCATTCCGGCCAACCTTGCAGGCGTTCCGGCCATGAGCATTCCTGCTGGTCTGAGCGACGACGGCTTGCCGGTTGGCTTCCAGTTCCTCGCTCCGCAGCAGCGTGACGAGGCCATGTACAAGCCTGCCGCGGCACTTGAGGCGGCTCTCGAGGAAGACTGGAACGGTCCGATCTGGCAGTCCCTGAAGACCCCGTGGCTCGACGGCTTGAACAAGTAGGAAGCATCGGAGGAAAGAAAACAAAATGGCTGAAAAGTTGATGAAGTACGCCGATGCCGTCAAGAAGTTCGATCCGGTCATCGGTCTGGAAACCCATGTTGAGCTGAGCACCACCACGAAGCTGTTCTGCCCGGCCGAAGTCTCGTTCGGTGGCGATCCGAACAGCCAGCTCACCCCGGTGAGCCTTGGTCTGCCGGGTTCTCTGCCGGTGGTCAACAAGACCGCCGTCGATTACGCCATCAAGCTGGGTCTTGCCCTGCATTGCGAAATTGCCGAGTGGAGCCAGTTCGCGCGTAAGAACTACTTCTACCCGGACATGCCGCGCGATTACCAGATCTCGCAGTATGACAAGCCGACCAACGGCAACGGCTATCTTGATGTGGAACTTGAAGACGGCACCGTGTTCCGTGTGCCGATCGAACGCGCCCACATCGAAGACGACGCAGGCAAGAACACCCACGTCGGTGGCGCTGACGGCCGTATCGAAGGCGCTGACCACTCCCTGGTCGACTACAACCGTGCAGGCGTTCCGCTGATCGAAATCGTGACCAAGCCGATCGTTGGCGCAGGCGATCGTGCTCCGGAAATCGCCGGTGCCTACATGCGCGCCATCCGCGACATCGTGCGTGCGCTTAATATTTCCCACGCTCGCATGGAGCAGGGCAACATGCGTGCCGACGTGAACGTGTCGCTGCGCAACAGCCCGTCCGATCCGTTCGGCACCCGTTCCGAAACCAAGAACGTGAACTCGTTCCGCGGTATTGAAAAGACCATTCAGTATGAGATTCGCCGTCAGGCGGCCATTCTGAGCGAAGGCGGCGAGATTCTGCAGGAAACCCGCCACTGGGATGAGGCTTCGCAGACCACCGCAGGCGGCCGCGTGAAGTCCGATGCCGACGATTACCGCTACTTCCCGGATCCGGATCTGGTGATGCTGCACATCACCAAGGAGCACATCGAAGAGATGAAGGCTCAGATGCCGGAAATGCCGCGCGAGCGCCGCAACCGCCTGAAGGGCGAGTGGGGCTTCAACGATTTGGAGATGCGTGACGTGCTCAACGCCGACGCTCTGGATCTGCTTGAGGAGACCGTCAAGGCTGGTGCCACCGCCGCAGGTGCCAAGAAGTGGTGGCTGGGCGAGCTGAGCCGTGAAGCCAACAACAAGGGCGTGAGCCTCGAAGAGCTGCCGATCACTCCGGCCGATGTTGCTGAGGTTGAGAAGCTGATCGCCGATGGCAAGCTCAACGACAAGCTGGCCAAGCAGACCGTCGCCGGTGTGCTTGCTGGCGAAGGCACTCCGGATGAGGTCGTCAAGAAGCATGGCTTCCAGGTCGTGTCTGATGACGGCGCTCTCGAAAAGGCCGTGGATGAGGCTCTCGCAGCCAATCCTGACATCGTTGAAAAGCTCAAGAGCGGCAATATGAAGCCGATGGGCGCCATCATTGGTGCCGTCATGCGTGCCACTCGCGGTCAGGCTGACGCAAAGGCCGTCACCAAGATCGTGATGAGCAAGATCAAGTAACGTTTACAACGATTGCTGACGATTACAGCCGATTGTTGAATCGCAGGAAAACGCACGTTCCAAAAAGCTTGGGACGTGCGTTTTCTTTTCGTTATTCCGGAAAAGGGATTTCAAAGAAAGAGAATGCATAATCGCGAAGCGCATTTTCTTACGATTGCCGACATGTCCTTCAACATCAGGTTATGCTGGTAGAGGAATATGTACAGCGATTGCCGCCGCGCGGATTCACAGCTGACATACAGTCGGGTACAATACCCTCGGTATGGGTGCGGCGACGGTCGTGCCTGCAATGATGTAGGGGACAGGAATAATGCCAGAACAAGTTGAGGCTGCGACACAGGAGCAGTTGGACCAGCAGTCGCGTGAATTGCCGGATCTCATCGTCATTCCGTCTATCAAGGGCGAGATGGTGCATCTGCGTCCGTCCGTGATCGAAGATCTTGAACGTATGGACGCCATTGGGGCGTACATCGGCGCTTCCGGAATCACCGGCAAGGATCGGGTTGCCGAGCGTGGCGCGGTGCATGCGTGGGTGCGTCGTTCCGTGGCATGGTCCCAAGGCGAAACGCCGACCGAATCCGGTGTGGGGGATCCGGAGTCGCGTCGCACGATCGCATGGTCCATCATCACCGAAGCCGACCATGATGGCGATGGCGAGATCGATGCCGCGAATTCCGACAATGTGATTGGCATGATTTTCCTGATCGATATTGACGGTTGGGCTCGTTCCGCGCGCATTCAGGTGGTGCTTGGCAAGGATTACCGCGGCCGTGGCTATTCGCGTGACATCATGCCGCGCGTGATGACGTACGGACTTGCGCCGGAACCGGCAGGCCTTGGCATGCATCGCATTTGGGTTGCCGTGCCCGAGCAGAACACGCGTTCCGTGTCCGTGTACCAGTCGTTGGGATTCGTGCCGTCCGGTCGTTCGCGCGACGCCTTGTGGAACGCTTCGCAGAACCGTTACCAGGATCTGATCGTTATGGACACGCTGGTTGACGAGTTCGACCCGATCCGTTCGCTTGACGCGTTCGGCATGCATGTGATCGAAGATAATCCGGGCGTCAAGGAAGCGTTGAGCGCGCGCGAGCATTCCATTGCCATCCGACTGAATGAGAAGAATGCTTCGAAGCATGATGCGGAAGGTACGGATGTCAACGATGCCGCGGCAGCTGCGCAATCCGTGCAGAAAGCTTCTTCCGATGGTGCTGGTGACGTGGCCGAGGCTGTGCGGAAGGACGCGGAAGGCGCGGAACCTGCGCGACAAAGCGAGCATGATGATCGCAAGTCCGTTACTGGCGATGCCGATGCCGAAAACAGCTGGCCGTACACGGCGGGCGAGCGTAAGACGTCGAAGGAAGCTTGGTGGCGCACGCTTGGTCGTGGTCGCAAGCGCGATACGGAAGGTAAGTGATGAGCGCCGAGGATCTCGATAATTACGAAACCGACGCGGAACTGGCTCTGTATAAGGAGTATCGCGACGTAATCAAGCTGTTTACGTATGTTGTTGAAACGGAACGTCGCTTTTATTTGGCGAATAAAGTCGATTTCAATGTGCGTTCCGCAGGCCAGGACGTGTATTTCGACGTGCGCCTGACTGATGCTTGGGTGTGGGACGTCTATCGTTCCAGTCGTTTCGTCAAGAACGTGCGTATCGTCACGTTCAAGGATGTCAATGTTGAGGAAGTGCAGAAAACCGATATTGACATTCCTGATTCCATCTAGTTGCGCAGTTGCCGGTCACGCGGTTGCCAGTTGTGCGGTTGCTGGTCGCGTAGTTGGATCGCGTAATGTGGTTGCGCGCTTTGGCCGCGCAGTCGGGTCGTGCATCGGCCGGTTTGATGATTGCGTTTTGCATGATGCGATAGCCGTATATCCGGCTGACTTGGCTTGATTTTGTAAGCATTCGCACAAGTTGCGGTGTTCGTTTCCCTACCCTCGGGTAGACTATCAGGGATTTTTGTTTTCGTAAGGAGACCTCAAAGTGACGCAAAAGCAATCCGTGGTGATTATCGGCGGTGGCCCTGCAGGCCTGACTGCCGCTTGGGAGCTCGTCAAGGACGGTGGCTCCGAGAACTACGACGTGACTGTGTTGGAAGCGACCCGCGAATTCGGCGGCATCTCCCGCACCGTCAAGCATGATGGCAACCGTATGGATATTGGCGGCCATCGTTTCTTCTCGAAGGACGAACGCATCATGGATTGGTGGAAGGGGGTCCTGCCGCTGCAGGGCGCGCCAAGCTATGATGACAAGAAGCTCGGTCGCGAGCACGATATGGAACCGGGCGGACCGGATCCGGAAGTCGAAGACAAGGTGATGCTTAAGCGTCATCGCGTGTCTCGTATTTACTGGAACCGCCACTTCTTTGACTACCCGATTTCCCTGAGCGCCAACACGTTGAAGGCCATGGGTCCGAAGCTTACGCTTGTTGCCGGCTTCAGCTACCTGAAGTCCATGGTGCACAAGCTGCCGGAAGACAATCTGGAGAACTTCTACATCAATCGTTTCGGCCGCAAGCTGTATTCCATGTTCTTCGAGGGGTACACCGAGAAGCTGTGGGGTCGCCATCCGTCCCAGATTTCCGCCGATTGGGGTGCGCAGCGCGTCAAGGGCCTGAGCATTATGGGCGTGCTGAAGAACGCGTTCCAGAAGCTCCTGCCGAAGAAGCGCAGCAATGCTGAGGTTGAAACCTCGCTGATTGAGGAATTCTGGTATCCGAAGTATGGTCCGGGCCAGCTGTGGGAAACCGTCGAGGCCAACTGCGAGGCCGCGGGCGTGAAGGTCATCACCGACGCGAACGTGGTGGAGATTCGCCAGGCCGACGGCAAGATCGCATCCGTGGTATATGAGGATTCCGAAGGCAACCGCACCGAAATGGCCGCGGACGACTTTATCTCCTCCATGCCCGTCAAGGATCTCATCAATGCCGTGGACGCTTCCAGCATGCCCGCGCCGAAGGACATGACCGAAATCGCCAACGGCCTGCCGTACCGCGACTTCGTGACCGTTGGTCTGCTCGTCAAGCACCTGCGCCTGTCGAACACCACCGACATTCCCACCCTCGGCAACCCGCCGATCGTGCCTGATTGCTGGATTTACGTGCAGGATCCGGGCTACAAGGTCGGCCGTTTGCAGATCTTCAACAACTGGAGCCCGTACCTGGTCAAGGACGTTGACAACACCGTGTGGATCGGTCTTGAATACTTCTGCGAAGAAGGCGATTCCTTCTGGAACATGTCTGACGAGGAAGCGAAGAAGTTCGCCATCCAGGAGCTTACGCGCATGCAGATCATCAACGGTCCGCAAGACGTGATCGACTCCCATCGTGAGCGCGTGAAGAAGGCGTATCCGGCATATTTCGACACCTACGATCGCATGCCTGAGCTCGTGGAATACCTCGATTCCTTCGGCAATCTGTATTGCGTCGGCCGCAACGGCCAGCATCGTTACAACAACATGGATCATTCCATGGCCACCGCAATCGAGGCCGTCGGCAATATCAAGAACGGCAAGACGTCCAAGAAGAACGTATGGTCCGTCAATACCGACAAGAGCTATCACGAGGAAAAGTAGGTTCCGGCAAGACCTGCACCTGTTGCTGTAAAGCATGGGGTAAAGCGAAAGACCCGTCATGTGATCGCATGGCGGGTCTTTCGCATTGTGATTTGTGATTTGTCATTGACTTGAATGCTTGATTGGCATGAATACGTTGGCACGCCTACGTTGCGTTGGTCTGGATGACGTTGTATGGTTAGGGAAGTTCGAAAGCCGTGATATTTCGCGGCGGACCTTCAGTGGCGGAAATTTCCGTATCTCTTTTTTACAGCTGTTGCAGGCGTGTGCTTGCGAAAGCTAGGGGAAAGGCAAAAACCAGTGGCAACCAGCCCGAATCTTGAAGACATGAAACTGCCTGAGCTCAAGGAGCTCGCCAAGCAGATGGGCCTTCGTGGCACCTCCACCATGCGTAAGCCGGAACTTATCGCGACGCTTCAGGCCGCTCGTTCCGGCGGTGAAGCGCCTGCCGGTGTGACCGTGCGAGCTCCGAAGTCCGCTGCACCGGCCGCTCCGGTGGCTCCTGCTGAAGCCCAAACCGCAGACGCTGAGGTCGCGGCGAACACGGCTGAGGAATCCGGCAAGTCCAACGAGGCTGAGCAGTCCGAAAAGCAGACGGCCAAAACCGTTAGGAAGACCCTTGCCGGACGTGCTGATAGCGCTGAGCGTGCGGAGCGCTCCGAACAGACGGAACGTGCCGAGCGCACCGAGCGTGTTGACCGTCGCAAGCAGGCTGAGGCTCCGACGAGCGAGGAGGCGGCCGATGTCATGGCCGCGGTGAACGCCCTGGACAGCATCGATGAGGCTCCGAAGCGCCGTCGCCGCCGTGATGCGGACGCTGCCACCGATCTGCTGGCCGAACTGGGATTGGACGATGCTTCGCCGAAGCAGGATGATCGTCGTCGCCATCGTAAGGATGATACGTCCGACGTTGAGCCGCGCCGTCGCCGTCGTGCGGTGGAAGGGCCGAAGGATGAGGACGTTGTGCGCGATCTTGATGACATTCTCGCCACGTTGCCTTCGCAGGGCAGTGATGATGACGAACGTCGTGACGAGGCTGAAGACGGTGATTTCGCGCGTCGTGGTCGCGGTCGCGCCAGCGATAGGGGTGACCGCGTGGATCGTCGTGGCCGTCGCCTGCGTGGCCGTGACCGCGATTATGACGAGCGTGACGAGCGTCGTGGCCGTACCGGCGACCGCAACAATGATCGCAACGAGCGTAACGATCGCGTCGAGCGCAACGAGCGCACGGATCGCAATGTTGAACGCGAACAGCGTCACGAGGAGCCGAAAGAGGATCTCGTGCCTGTCGCGGGCATCGTCGACGTGCTCGATTCCTACGCTTTCGTGCGTACCTCCGGCTATTTGCCGGGTCCGAACGACGTGTACGTTTCCATGGGCCAGGTCAAGAAGTATGGGCTGCGCAAGGGTGATGCCGTGCACGGTTCCATCCGTACCCCGCGTGAGGGCGACCGCCGCAACCAGCGTCAGAAGTTCGTGCCGCTGCAGTCCATCGACTCCATCAACGGCATGACCGTGGAGGCCGCACAGAACCGTCCGCAGTTCAACAAGCTCACTCCGCTGTATCCGCAGGAGCGTCTGAAGCAGGAAACCGCGCCGAACAAGCTCACCGGCCGTCTCATCGACATCGTGGCGCCGATCGGCAAGGGCCAGCGTGGCCTGATCGTGTCTCCGCCGAAGGCCGGCAAGACCATCACCCTGCAGAACATCGCCAACGCGATCGCCACCAACAATCCGGAAGTCCACCTGATGGTCGTGCTCGTGGACGAACGTCCGGAAGAGGTCACCGATATGGAACGTACGGTGCAGGGCGAGGTCATTTCCTCCACCTTCGACCGTCCGGCCTCCGACCACACCACCGTCGCCGAACTCGCCATCGAACGCGCGAAGCGTCTCGTGGAGCTTGGCCAGGACGTGGTGGTGCTGCTTGATTCCATGACCCGTCTGGCCCGTGCCTACAACATCGCCGCTCCGGCTTCCGGCCGTATTCTTTCCGGTGGTGTGGATGCCCAGGCGCTGTACCCACCGAAGAAGTTCTTCGGTGCCGCTCGTAACATCGAAAACGGCGGCTCTCTGACCATCATCTCCTCCGCACTGGTGGAAACCGGCTCCAAGATGGACGAGGTGATTTTCGAGGAGTTCAAGGGCACCGGCAACATGGAGCTGCGCCTGAGCCGCGAACTGGCCGACAAGCGCCTGTTCCCGGCCATCGACGTGAACGCTTCCGGCACCCGTCGCGAGGAACTCATCACCGATCCGCAGGAGCTGCCGATCATCTACCGTCTGCGTCGTCTGCTTGGCGGTCTGGAGCCTGAGCAGGCTTACCAGACGCTTGTGCCGCGTCTGAAGAAGACCGCGACCAACCGTGATTTCATGGCGTCGCTGATCCAGCAGAGCGGCAATACCGCGAATAACGGCAACAGCTAATCGCAGGTAATCGCAATCTGCGGTTACGTATCCAAGGGTCGTATGACAATCGCCATGCGGCCCTTTTGTTTCGTTCGGTTGTCTTTCTGTTTGGCTGTTTTTCCGTTTTGCAGTTTTCAACTACTTTCGAATGCGTTTCGATTGTTTTTCGGAAGTTCCGCACGATTCGGCAATGTGGATGATCACGTTGTGGACATACGGTATGTAAAAACCGACGCACGAAAAAATACGAAATCGAAAGTAAAAAGACGAAAATAGTATTGCTATATAGGGGGTATATGAAAAAAATAGGAGAAAAATGATTGAAAATCGAAATTCGTTGGAAATGTTACGAAAATGCAGTTGACGGATTGTGTGTTGGGGTGGGTATGGTAATGGACGGAAACGTGAGCTGCATAGGGGAGTCGGTCCTACCGGACTGATGCAGAATGCTTGTTGGAAAGGGGTATCTATGACAGGCAATGGCAACGAACCCGACACCACGCATGCGAGCGTGGGCCAATTCGACGATATCGACGAGACCATTCTCAGCATGCTGGAGAAAGACGGCCGCGCTACGCTGTCTCAGCTTTCGGACGCTACGGGACTGTCGATTTCCGCGGTGCAATCGCGCGTGCAGAAACTGGAACGTCGTAATGTGATTCTCGGCTACAAGGCCGTTATCGACGATGAAAAGCGTGGCCTCGCCGTACGTGCCTACATTGCGGTCACGCCGATCGATTATTCCAAGGAAGCCGAGATTCCCGCCAAATTGCAGGATATCGAAGGCATCATGTCATGCGATTCCGTGGCTGGGTCACCCAGTTACATGCTGACCGTGCGCGCAGCCTCGCCAAGCAAGCTTGAGGATCTGCTGAACGTCATCCACCAAACGGTGCCGGTGAGCACGGAAACCACGATTGTGCTGCAACGGTACTTCTCCAAGTGACATGCGCGCGGTAGTCTTGTACGCATGAGCGATAGCGAACATGACTGGCTTCGGCCAGAAGAAGAGCATGAAACCGAAACCGTCATCGATGCGGGCACCGCGCAAAGCAATCCCGAGGTCGCCGATGCCGTGGCGAAAATCGCTGCATTGCGCCAGTCGATCGACAATGTCGACACGGCCATCGTTTCCCTACTGTCGGAACGCTTCAAATACACGTCCCAAGTGGGTGTGCTGAAAGCCCGCGCGGGTTTCGCGCCGGCCGATTACAAGCGTGAGGATTACCAGATCGAACGGTTGCACCGCATTGCTGTCGATGCCGGGTTGGATCCCGACATCGCCGAAATGTATCGCGAATTCGTGGTGACCGAAGCCAAGCGCAGGCATAAGCGCATCGCCGAGAACGGCGTCGATCCGGGTGTGCTCGACGTATTCGCCTGACCTGTCTGTTTTCCGCGAAATCGTTTCTTGCCGGGGCATGCCGCGCGCTACATTGATTGCTTTGGAACGTTGTTTTGATTGCGATTGAGAGGCTCGGCATGCGTCGTTCTGTTGCGTTTCGTGCATCTTGTGCCCATCATGCCGATAGCACGCGTGATGAGCGTGATATGCGTGTGGCGAGTGTCCATCTGCGGCACATGCTGGCTGCGTCCATTGCGGTAACGCTGGTTTCGGCGGCTCCCGTATGCGCGGTCGGGGTTTCGAATGTGGTTGATGCGGTGCGTCGGAACGGCGAGTACGTCTCGGCGGTGGCCTCGCACGATGTGATGAGCGCATATGAGTCCGTTGATGAGCCGGGCCGCTTGTATTTGACGAGTGACGCCGCTTCTGCAACTGATACGGACATGAATGCAGATGAGGGCGCGACGTCTTCGCAGCGCGTGCCGCAAGAGCGTGTGGAACTGCCGTGGGATATAACGGCGACCTTTACTTTGGACGGTCCGACCGTCAGCGCATCCAAGATTTCCGGTGCATCGGGCGTGGTCGGCATCCGCATCGATCTGAAATCGGAGCGACCGGAGGAAACGGCTGATCTGACGCCGATCGTCGCGTTCACCATTCCCAACCGCGTCGGCAATGACGCGACCTCAGACGAAGGCGTGCTTGTGTCTGCCGGCAATTCGTCGACATTGGTCGCTGCGGTAGGCAAGCCGGGTGAGGATCTTACGATTCATACGTATGTGACTGCGAAAAACTTCACTATGAGTTCGCTGTCTGTTGCCGCTGTTGCCTGCGATTCCGAAAAAACTGGCTGCTATGGCAATCTCACCAGTTTGACCGATCGCGCATCCACATTGGTGGATGGTTTGACGAATGTCGGATCGCAACGCAACCATGAGCTCATCGCGCAGCTCGAACAACTGCGCGATCATGAAAAGGAGCTTGCCGAAACGACCATCGCCCAGCGTGAGCAGGAACATGAGCAGGCGTTCAACGGGTATATCGACGCGTACGTCGGCTCGTATACGACGCATCTTTCCGGATCGATTGGCGATACCACGCAACTTACCGCCATTCTCGGCACCGCGGCCGAATTGAACGGCGATACTGCGGTGGCGCAGTCCGTGGTCGATCTGGCCAACGCGGTCAACGATGTGAGCGCCGCATACCGACATACGGGTGCCGCCGACGCGGTGAACGAGGTGATTCGCACCATCGAACAGCGTGGCACATCCGGTTTGGTGACGGAACTCAACAAGCGTGCGGGCGAGGAGCAGCAGCGCGGCGCCAAGGATTACAGTGCCGGCCAGTCGCAGCTTTCTTCGGCGATGATTCCGTATTCCATGGATTTCACCGACGCGTACACCGCTCGGCTTAAGGAATTGGGGGCTTCCGCAGGTTCGGCGCAAAACTTGGAATCTCAGGCGATTGCGGATGTGCGCAACAGCATTGACGGCAATGAGAAGTTGAAGTCGGCTTCAAGTAAGGTTGACGATGCGATGCAGGCGTTGGCGGATGCGAGCGAGCACACGGGTCAGGCCAGTGCGTTCCACCAGATCGTGCTTCGTTTTGCGGATCAGCTTGATGCAGGTGATGATTCGACCAGTTCCGACGATACTGTCGATGGTTCGGAAGTTACGTTGAAGGGGTCTATGGGACTTGCCTCGGCTTCGGAGACGTCGCTTGCGGGCCGTGCCGAGCGGGCGCGTATCAAGGCCCAACGCAAAGAGGAACGCGCGCAGGCGGATGCGGCCAATCAGCAGAACGCTTCCGACGGTACTGCGGCCAGCTTGGTGGACGACAAGAACGCCATCAGCATGGATGATGTGATGAGCTACGCGGGCGGCCTGCGATCGTCATTTGGCGCGGCTGCCGATACCACGTCGAAGAACGTTGCGAAAGTCGGGGGAGTGGAATCAAAGAAATCCAGCGATGGCGATTCGGTAGATTCCGCATCTGAAAATACTGGAACAACAGGAAAAACCGCATCTTCCGAAATGTTGATGACAAGTGCGTTGCCGATTGCAGCATACGGCATTGCTGGTTCCGGAAATCGCACGTTGATTGTGCCTGATAATAGCGATTTGATTGACGAGACCGTTGAAATTGCGGCCGCTGCCGAAATATTGCAGCAGGCTTTGCAGAAGCTGTATCCGGATATGCCTGTGCAATCGCAGCCTGCTACGGCCGCGCAATCTCAATATCTGCTTGCAGTTCCCGTTTTATAAAAATGTATAAACATAGGATCCAGATACACAAAGAGGGGGCCTTCCAATCGCGGAAGATCCCCTCTTAGGCTTTTTAGCCGGCTGAGCCGTTAAGCAGACAGTCCTGTGGACTGTCTGCAGGTGAAGTGAACGGCTTTGCCACGAAGGCTGCCGGTTTCCACTACAGTTGCCATTAGTTCTTCGGCTTTTTAGCCGGCGGCTCTCCAAGTTCGCTGTCGGCCACAATCACGTCGATGGCGGCTTCGGCATCAGCCTTGGCCTCCTTGACGGCTTCCTTGGCTGCTTCGGCGGTTTCCTTGACGGCCTTCAGTGCGGCGGCCGCTCCCATGAAGGAGATGCGTCCGACCACGCGACCGGCTTCGGCGATATCGCCCAATGCGCTTTCGATGGATTTGCGCGCTTCATCGGAAACGCCCAGCTGCACGGAAAGGATCGGGGTCTTCATCGAAACCTTGGCCTTCGACTTGATGCCACGCAGCGCGGCCAGAGCTTCACCGGCATGGGTGAGCAGCTCCGGGGAGACGGCTGCTGCGGCCGCATCGTACGTTTCAGCCTTCGGCCATGCGGCGTGGTGCACGGAGCCTTCGCCCTCATGCATCCAGCTCCACACTTCTTCGGTGGCGTACGGCAGGTACGGTGCCAGCAGGCGTGCGAAGGCATCCAAGCCCAGTCCCAGCGCGGTGCGGGCGGACTTCACGGCCTTCTCGCTCGGCACATGGCCGGTGGCGTCGGCGGTGCCGTACGCGCGGTTCTTGACCAGCTCGATGTAATCGTCGCAGAACTGCCAGAAGTAGTTTTCGATGACTTCCAAAGCCTTGGAATGCTCGTAGTTGTTGAGGCTTTCGGTGGCTTCGCGCACTACGAGGGCCATCTTGGCCATGGCTGCGCGGTCCAGCGGCTCGGTCACGTCGGCAGGGTTCCAGCTTGCGGTTGCCGGAGCGCCCACATGGTGGTTCTCATCCTCACGGCCGATGGCCAGTGCGAACTTGGTGGCGTTGAGCAGCTTGATGGCCAAACGGCGGCCGATCTTCATCTGGCCTTCGTCGTAGGTGGCATCCAGGCCCAAACGTGCCGCAGCGGCCCAATAACGCACCGCGTCGGCGCCGAACTGCTTGATCGGCTTGTCTGGCACAACTACGTTGCCCTTGGACTTCGACATCTTCTTGTGATCCGGATCAAGAATCCATCCAGACAGGGTGGCATTGGCCCACGGCAGACACTTGTTCTCGAGATGCGCGCGATCCACGGTGGAGAACAGCCAGGTGCGGATGATGTCCTGACCCTGCGGACGCAGGTCCATCGGGAAGGTGGCGTTGAAAATCGCCTGGTTCTCTTCGCCTGGCTCTTCCCAGCGGGTCACGATCTGCGGGGTGAGCGACGAGGTCGCCCACGTATCCATGATGTCAGGTTCGGCGGTGAAGCCACCGGGCACGTCGCGCTGGTCCTCGCTGTAGCCTTCCGGCACATCGTCGGTCGGATCGATCGGCAAACGGTCCTCGCTCGGCACGATCGGATGATCGTAATCGGCGGTGCCATCTTCCTTCACCGGATACCACAGCGGGAACGGCACGCCGAAGAAGCGCTGACGGGAGATCAGCCAATCGCCATTCAGGCCGTTCACCCAGTTTTCGTAACGCACGCGCATGAAATCAGGATGGAAGTTCAGTTCGCGACCGCGTTCGATCAGTTCGGCGTTCAGCTTCTGATCGGTGCCGCCGTTCTTGAGATACCACTGGCGGGAAGTGACGATTTCGAGCGGCTTGTCGCCCTTCTCGTAGAAGTTCGTCATACGCTTGGTCGGAGTCGGCTCGCCGTCAAGATCGCCGGATTCGCGCAGCGCGTCGACGATGATCTTGCGTGCGGAGAATGTCGTCTTGCCGGCGGTTTCCTGGAAGACGCGCTTGCCTTCCTCGTCTTCGATCCAGTCCGGGGTGTCCATCACGATGCGTCCGTTGCGCTGAATGATGGAACGCAGCGGCAGGTTCAGATCACGCCACCACTCAACGTCGGTCACGTCACCGAACGTACAGCACATGGCGATACCTGCGCCCTTGTCCATTTCCGCGGCCTTGTGCGCCAGAATCGGCACCTTCACGTGGAACAGCGGGGAGTAGACGTACTGGCCGAAATACGGCTTGTAACGCTCGTCATCCGGGTGCGCGATCAGTGCGCCGCAGGCTGCCAGCAGTTCCGGACGGGTGGTTTCGATGTAGATCGGAGTGCCGTCTTCGAAGCGGAACGCCACCTTGTGGTAGAAGCCCGGATATTCGCGGGATTCCAGCTCGGCCTGGGCCACTGCGGTCTGGAAGGTCACATCCCACAGGCCCGGAGCGTCTTTCTGATACGCTTCGCCGCGGGCCAGATTGCGCAGGAACGCCTTCTGGGCCACGCGCTGCGGGTGCTCGCCGATGGTGTGGTAGGTCTGCGTCCAGTCGATGGACAGGCCGAGGGAACGCCACAGCGCCTCGAACTGCTTCTCATCCTGGGCGGTGAGCTTCTCGCACAGTTCGATGAAGTTCTTACGGGAGATCGGAACCTGATCCTTGGCGTCGATCTTCTTGCCATCGGTGCCTTCGAACGGCGGCACGAAATCAGGATCGTACTTGAGGGAGGTGTCCACACGCACGCCGTAATAGTTCTGCACACGGCGTTCGGTTGGCAGGCCGTTGTCATCCCAGCCCATCGGGTAGAACACGTCGTAGCCGTTCATGCGCTTGAATCGCGCGATCACATCGGTATGCGTGTACGAGAACACGTGGCCCACGTGCAGGTGGCCGGAAACGGTGGGCGGCGGGGTGTCGATGGAATACACGGCCTTGCGGTCGCGGGTGCCCTGGAACTTGTAGACTTCGCTTTCGTCCCAGACTTCGCGCCACTTGTCTTCGAGACCGTCCACGCCGACCTTGTCGGGCAGCGGCGTGAGGTTCGCGTTGATGGTAGTATCTTGGCTTTCAGTCATAAACGCTAGTCTAGAAAGCGAATGTGACAACTTACGGAACTGCAGCCGAATGCCGAAATCGCAAGAAAATCAGCGCAACACACGGATTGTCCGCAGTGTTCGGCGATTGATTGACAATCGCGGGAAAATCACTGCAACTTCACTCTGCTCAACGGCAGCAGACGGTCGGTCAGATTTTTCGGATATCCCTGCAATTGGTCGCTTACCGCCATGAAATTCTTGCGTGTGTACAGCCAGTCGCTTGCCGCGTTTTCGCTGACGGCGCGTGCATACGTGCGCATGCGTGCCTGATAATCGTCATCATTGGTGGCCGCCATCGCGTCCGCATATGCCTGCTGCGCATCGCCGTTCTCATAATGGAACACGCTCTGGCCGTCGGTGAATACGCTCGCATCGTTTTCGCCGCTCATGGTGGTGAGCGCGATATTGTAGGTGCCCGCGTTCATGCGTTCCGTGACTTGCGCCGCGGAATCGAGCACTTCCAGATTGACGCCGATATTGAGCTGTTCGATCGCCGATTTCACGGTGTTGCCGATCTGCTCATATTCCTTGGGCACCAGCAGATCGATATCGGCGATATAGTATGCGCCGAAATAGCTGCGCATCTGCTGGCCCTGCTCAAGATTGTAGGGGAACAGTTCGCTCAAATCCTCATACCCGTCTTCCAGCGGGCTTATCGGGCCTCCGAGCGGCGAATAGGCGTCCGGAGCGTCTTTGGCGATGGTCTGCGCGTCGATGGCGTATCTCGTCATTTTGCGGATCTGCTCGTCGGAGAACGGGCTTTCGGTGCCGTTATTGAAGGCGAGCATCACTTTGTCGAAGCTGATGCCGCTGTCGGAGTTGATGCCGCTTTGCTGGTTGAGCTCATCGGCGGCAGACGCGCTCAACGGCAATGCCATGCTGATTTTCTTGGCTTCCATGGCGCTGACCAGCGAATCTTCGGAAGCGTAGTAATACAGCGTTATTTGCGATGCGGCGGCTTTGGTGCCCCAATACGAGTCGTTGCGCTGCAGCACGATCTGTGTTTTCGACGAGGCTTCCACGGTGAACGGTCCCGATCCCACGGCTTTCTTGCTGTAATTCGCCGTGCTTTCCTCATCGTAAACAATGCCGGCACGCCCGCTCAACGCGCGCAGAAGGCACGGATTCGGCTGATTGAGGGTGATGACCACCGTTTTTTCGTCGGGATTGGTGATTTCCTTGAGACTACCAAGTTGGTCGGATCCCACGTAATTGTTGTTGATGACGTTTTGCAGCGACCAGACCACGTCGGACGAGTCGAGTTTATGGCCGTTGGAGAAGGTCATGTTGCTGTTGAGCATGAACGTGTAGGTCAGTCCGTCGTCGGAAATCTGCCATGATTTCGCGATTGACGGCTGCAGTTTGTTGGTTTCGCTGCGTGACACCAGGGTTTCGTACACGTTTTCGAGCAGCGCCTGCTCCAGCGCGGTGCCCTGTTCGGTGCGGATGTCGAGCGATTCCGGCGCGCTGCCCTGAATGCCGATGGCCACGGAGGAGTCGGAAACGAGCGTGGTGAAGGAGGTAATCGGATTTTTGCGGTTCGTCAGCGACCAGCCCAGCCAGGTCATGACGCTGAGCATGATGGCGACGCCGAAAAAGATCAGCCATCGCGTGATTTCGGCTTTCAGCTTGGCTTCCCGCCCGTTTTCTTCTTCCATGGTGTCTTCCATGGTGCTGAGTCTAGTTGGCACAGGCTACAGCGGGCATGCGCGTTACGCTGCGAATGCGCTCGGACAGGTGTCGTTAAGGGGGCAGTTGAGGCAGTCGGGCTTGCGCGCATGGCATATGGCACGACCATGCAATATCAGCCTGTGAGACAGGTCCGTCCACTCTTCGGGCGGGAAGCAGGCGGTGATCTCTCGTTCGATGGCTTTGGGGTCGGGGGAGCCGCTCGCCCAGTCCGAACGCCAGCGCAGCCGCCCGGTCACACGGATCACATGCGTGTCGACAGGGAATCCCGGCACGCCAAAAGCATTGCCAAGCACCACGTTCGCGGTTTTGCGCCCGACCCCGGGCAGACTTGTCAAAGCATCCATGGTTTGCGGCACCTCGCCGTCGAACCGTTCGCACAATGCGTAAGAAAGTCCGATGATGTTCTTTGCCTTCGTATGATGAAATCCGATGGAATGAATGATGCTTTCCACGTGTTCGGGATTGGCGCTCGCAAGTGCGGCCGGTCCCGGATATTCGCCGAATAATTCCGGTGTGACCATATTCACGCGTTTGTCGGTGGTTTGCGCGCTTAGCACGGTCGCCACCAGCAGCTCAAACGGGTTTGAAAAATTCAGCGCGCATTTCGGATGCGGAATCTCCTCGCACAATACGGCGTATTCCTGATGCATGCGTGACAGTCGCGCTTGTTTCGATTCCCGGGGCATGGCACCAGTCTACCGTCGCATGAATATGCAATCGCGCGTACGAAAGTGAGATAGCCGACAGTCAGATCGCAAGTATCGTGGCAATCGCAAGCATCGCAAATCGCAGGCAATGCCAGCAATGCGAATAGTGCGACAATCAGTTTTCGCTCGAAGCGTTGTGGGCTGCGGCGTCCTTGGCCGCCGCCTCGCCTTCCTCTTCTTCCGGAGGATCAAAACGATAGCCGACATTGCGCACGGTACCGATCACATGCTCGTATTCGCCGCCCAGCTTGGCGCGAAGACGACGGATATGCACGTCGACGGTGCGGGTGCCGCCGTAATAGTCGTAGCCCCACACTTCCTGCAGCAGCTGCGCGCGGGTGAACACGCGTCCCGGATGCTGCACGAGGTACTTGAGAAGCTCGAACTCCTTGTATGCCAAGTCGATCGGATGCCCATGCAGACTTGCCGTATAGCCGTTGGTGTCCACCACCAGGTCGCCGGAGTGGATCATGCCGTCTTCGTTCTGCACGCCCGATTCTCCGGAACCGGAAACCGCATTGACCGGCGAGTTGCCGCGCTCGGATACCAAGCGAAGACGCCCCTCAACTTCGGCCGGGGAAGCGGACGCCACCACCACGTCGGCGATGCCCCACTGCGAATTGACCACGGTGAAGCCACCCTCGGTGAGGACGAGCACGATCGGCGTGGACAGTCCGGATGCATGAATCAGGCGGCACAATGTTTTCGCCGTGGCCAGATCATCTCGCGCATCCAGAAAAAGAATGGTGTTTTCCGGCATTTTCACCAGACTTGCCGCGTCCATTGGTAGCACGCGTACGCGGTGGGAAAGCAGCGCCAGAGAAGGAAGCACGGTAGCTGGGTCGCTAGCGAACGTCATAAGCGTCAGATCCGTCACGTTAGCTCCCTTTGTCTCTTGTACTGGTTTTGTATCGTTGCCGCGATTGTACTCTTGTTGTGTGTTGTCGGCGTTTCATTAATTTTATCTGAACTATGTGGACACTTGCGGCTACATTTAATGGTATCGCATACGTAATGACCACATTATGGAAAATCATGAAAAGGGGACGAAATGACCGCCTCTGAAAAAGTTGCCGTCAAGTCGGCTCAGAAAGCCTCGTTCGGCAAGGTGTTTGCCGTCCAAATCGCCGCATATGTGGTGCTGGTTGTGCTTGCTCTGATTCCCGGCATTTCCTATGGGAATGCGGAAGAGCCCGCAATCGTGTCGTTCACGGTTGTGGCTTCCGTGGCGATGATTGCGCTGCTTGCCGTGTTCAACCCGTTCCGCGATGGTGTTGCGGGGCATGCGATTTCCGTGATTGCGGGCTTGCTTTCCGTGGTGTGTGCCACGACGATGATGCTCGGACGTGCGATTTTCCCTGCCGGTTTGGGTGACGAAGACACGTTTTGGATGCAGGAAGGCTGGATCGCCGGCGTCGGCGGTCTGCTGATCCTGCTGATTGTGGTTTCGTTCGGGCGTCAGATGGCGCGTGAGAACCGTACGCATCTGATTCGTTCGCTGTCGCACAATGTTGTGGAAGGCGTTGCCATGATTGGCAGCGCGGGCTGGTGTTTCCTATCGACGCTGCTGCCGATTCGTTCCGGCGAAAACGCGGCTTCCACCGATTATGGCTCGACGACGGCGTGGGCTGTTGCGGTGATTGTGGCGTTGCTGCTGATTATCGCGCTTGACGCGTGTTCGTATTGGTGGAATCGTGATGCCGATCCCGATCCGCAATCCAAGAATCCGTGGATCGGCATTGCGCTGCTGCCGGTTATGATTTCCGGAATTGTGGTCGGTATCGCATCGTACGCGACCGTCATGTTCTAATAGTGTGATTCCTGCAATCGCGAGAAAACGCGAAAGCGCAGGAAAATAATCGCAAGTATTTGCGGTAAGCGGTAATGTAAAAGCCCATAATCATGTGCGATTACGGGCTTTTACTGTAAGTTTGTATATTTATTTGTATATCTGATTTGCGATTATTATGCGAGGAATCCGAGATGTTCCAGCAATACTTTCACGCCGATCAGAATAAGCACGACGCCACCTGCGATCTGTGCGGGCTTCTGCCAGCGCGAGCCGAACGCGCGACCGATATACAGACCGGCTGCGGAGAACAGGCCGGTGGTGATGCCGATGATGATCACTGAAATCCAAATGTTCAACGACATGAATGCGAAACTGACGCCGACGGCGAATGCGTCGATGCTGCAGGCCACGGCGAGCGGAAGCATGTGCTTCCAATCGAAATCAGCGGTTTCCTTGGCGTTCTCTTCATCCTCTTCGAATGCTTCACGCACCATGTTGCCGCCGATGAGGGCGAGCAGGCCGAAAATGATCCAATGGTCGACGGCGGTCACGTATTTGCTGAACGTGGAGGCGGCGAAATAGCCGAGCAGTGGGAAAAGCGCCTGAAATCCGCCGAACCAGAGGGCGGTTTTGAACGCGTCGAGGCCGCGTAGTTTTTTGACGGTGAGACCTTTGCCGATGGAAACGGCGAATGTGTCCATCGATACGGAAACGGCAATAAGTAATGTTTGAATCAACATAGCTGGTATATAGGTTCATCCCGCCGGTTTCCCACGGGATGGGCCTCGACGGAGTCTCACGTCCGCCTACGCCTAGGGGTACCGACATAGAACTGCCGCGCCAGCCAGCGGGCTTTGAATTCTGCGAATACTGTTCGCATGCCGTGAATTACGTGTTCCACTATAGCGGCCCCGGCGAATATGCGCGTGCAGTATGAGTGTATCCCGTCTGCGGGCTGTTTCTTCCACTCGCTGGAGGAATCTGGACACTTGGAGGGTATGGTTTTGTCCGTTTTCCTCCAATCGGTGGAGGAATCTGCCCGCTGAGAAGTTGATTTGCGGGCATTTTCTTCCAGTGACTGGGGGAATTTGTCCGCTGGAAGCCGTGTTAGTGGGGTGATTGTTCCAGTGAGTGGAGGTTTTTGCCCGCTGAGGGGCTGGTTTGCGGGAGGATTCTTCCAGTGACTGGCGGAATCTGGACGTTGGAAGGTATACAAAAGCCCGTTGACGTGTGCGAGTGCGTACGTCAACGGGCTTTCCTTGGATTGCTACCTAAAGCTATCTAGAAAGGCGTGGAAATCACTTCTCGGATTCTTCGAGGCGCTTGCGGGCGGCCACGATTTCTTCCTCGGCCTTGGCGGCACCGGTCCAGTAATCGCCCGGCAGCACTTCCTTGCCCGGCTCCAGAGCCTTGTACTGCTCGAAGAAGTGCTTGATTTCAGCCTTGTGGTACTCGGAAACGTCTTCGACATCCTTGATGTCGTCGAAACGTACGTCAGCCGGCACGCACAGCACCTTGTCATCTCCGCCAGCCTCGTCGACCATGTGGTACAGGCCAACGGCGCGGCATTCCACCACGCAGCCCGGGAACACGGAGTTCGGGATCATGACGAGCGCGTCGAGCGGATCGCCATCCTCGCCCAGAGTGCCGTCGATGTAGCCATAGTCATCCGGGTAACCCATGGAAGTGAACAGGGTGCGGTCCAGGAACACGCGGCCGGTCTCGTGGTCCACTTCGTACTTGTTCTTGGAGCCGCGCGGAATTTCCACCACGACGTTGAAGGTTTCTGCCATGTCATTTCTCCTTGAGATTGGGCAGTTTGCATTATCAGTAACCACAATACCGCTTTCCACCGAAGTGGAACCGGTATTGTGGTGTGAATCGAAACGAATTTCTAGTCGAGCTGACCGAGATTAATCAGATCGATTGAGACTCAATCAGTCTTCGACTACGGTGAGCACGTGTGCCACGTCGGCCCAAGGGGCGAGCGAAACGTAGTTGTCGTAACCCCATTCGAAGTCGCGGCCGGTCAGCTCATCATGCACCTTGAGCGGCTTGTCGGTGGCGAAACCGAAGTCGCCAAGCTCGATGTGCACAATGGACTGGTGCGCGTTGTGTCCGTCGAGGTTCACGATCACGATCATCGTATCTGCCTTGCCGGTACCGGTCAGTTCGGCCGGAGTCTGACGCAGGAATGCGATCACGCCCGCGTCGTCGCTCGGCAGAATGTGCAGGTTGTGGTAGCTGCGGCAAGCCGGGTGAGTGTCACGGATCTTGTTGAGCGAGGTCAGCAGTTCGGCGATGCCGTACTTTTCGGTGCTGTCCCAATCGCGCACCTTGACTTCGTACTTCTCGTTGTCGATCTGCTCTTCGAAGCCCGGACGCTGCTTGTTTTCGATCAGCTCGTAGCCGTTGTAAATACCCCAGCTCGGGCTGCCCATAGCGGCGAGCACCGCACGCACCGCATGGCCGGCAATGCCGTTGTCGCGCACGTAGGCGGTGAGAATATCCGGAGTGGTGGGCCAGAACGTGTTGTGCTGGTAGAAGCCGCCATTGCCGTTGGTCTCTTCGAGGTACTCTTCGAGCTCTTCCTTGGTGTTACGCCACGGGAAGTAGCAGTGCGACTGCGTGAAGCCCACATAGCTCAGCGCGCGCATCATGCCCGGGCGGGTGAACGCCTCGGCAAGGAACAGCACTTCCGGATGCTTCTTCGTAACGGCGGCAATCACATCCTGCCAGAAACGCACCGGCTTGGTGTGAGGATTGTCAACGCGGAAGATCGTCACACCCGCCTTGACCCACAGATCCATAATGCGTTCGACTTCCTTTTCGATGCCTTCCATGTCGGCATTGAAGTCGATCGGGTAAATGTCCTGATACTTCTTCGGTGGATTCTCTGCGAATGCGATGGTGCCGTCCGGCTTGGTGCGGAACCAGTTCGGATGCGCCTTGACCCACGGATGGTCAGGCGAGCACTGCAAAGCGAAATCAAGCGCGATTTCCAAGCCCAGCTCGTGGGCGCGCTCGCAGAATGCCTTGAAATCGTCCATGGTGCCAAGCTGCGGGTCAACGGTGTCGTGGCCACCCAGTTCGGAGCCGATGCCGAACGGGGAGCCCGGATCGTTCGGGCCGGCTACCAGGGAATTGTTGCGTCCCTTGCGGTTGGTCACGCCAATTGGGAAGATCGGCGGCAAATACACAATGTTGAAGCCTTCGGCTGCGGCGCGTTCCAAGCCGGCGATCGACGTCTTGAGGTTGCCGGGAACGATCTTGCCGTCTTCACCGTAGTAGGCTCCTTCGGAACGTGGGAAGAACTGATACCAGGAGGCGAAGCTGGACTTCGGGCGTTCCACACGGAAACGCTGCGGATTCGATTCGGACAGGCCGTCGCGCAACGGGTTGGTTTCGTGCAGCTGCTCGATGTCGCTGCTCTGGACTGCGGCGAGACGCTCTTCGGCGCTCAGCGACTTGTTTTCCATGGTCTTGGCGGCGTCGCGCAGCACCTTCTTGTCGGCTGCGGAAAGCTTGGAATCCTTCGCGTCAGCCCAACGTGCGAGCAGCTGTGCGCCGGATTCCAGCGCATTCTCCACGTCGTCATTCACTTTAACCTTGATGGCGGCGTCGTGCAGCCAAGACTGGTAGGTGTCTTCCCAGCCTTCGATCACGATCTGCCATTCGCCCAGCTGACGCTTGACGGCGGCATAATCGGCATCCCACGGCTTCAGATCGCTGTGTTCGCCGATCTTGACCATGGCTTCCCAGCGGTCGAGGCCCGGATTGGTGCAGGTCATGGCGAAACGTTCAACCTCGCGGCCGCGTGCGTTACGCACGGACACGGTCGCTCCTGCCTTGGTGCGGCCTTCGATGAACACTTGGGCGGTGACGTTGAATGCTTCGCCGAGCTCCACGCGTGCCGGGAACAGGCCGTTCTCAACGTTCGGGGTGATGTCGAGCACGTTCACGCGGCCGAACTGTTCGGGGCTGGTGCGTTCGATGACGGGGGCTGGGGCTTCGCCGACCGTTTGCGGTGCGGCGGCCTTCGCTTTGGTGGTGCGCTTGCGAGCGGTGGATGCCGTGGACTTTTTGGCTGCGGCGGTGCGCTTGCTAGGCGTCTGAGACGTTGCCGATGCCGTTTTGGCGGCCGCGCTTTTGGCGGTCGTCTTCTTGACGGCTGGTTGCTTGGTTGCGGTGGTGCGCGGTTCCGCGCTCTTATCTTCTTCTGCCATACCGCCGATTATAGAGGAGAAAAGGTGGATTTGGGTGAACTATCTTCCGACCAGCGATTTCCACCCTTTGTGGATAACTTGTTTACCTACGATTGGTAAAACGTTTTTTGTGGATAAGTTACGTTTGCTGACAAGCGAAGTTGTCCACAAAAACGGCAAAAAGAACGTCCTCCGACCACAACCCTTGAAAAAGGCCATGTGGCAATCGCAAGTATGCAAGCCTGTTGAATTACGACAACAACGATGTGCATATCGAAAGGACGATGCGATGAATGCGATGAAACGACATACGCTTGCGATTCTGGCCGCGGTATTGGCGGCCTGCATCATAATCGTGGGAATGACCTGCCCGGCCGCGCTGGCCGCCGAACAGCTGCTGCGCGCGAACGGCAAGCATTACAACTATTTTCTCGATGGAAAACCGTATGTGATCGGGGTGAACGCGGAATCGAGATCGGGCAAATTCTATTATTGCCGGCAAATCGAAAGCATGACCGACTATAAGGTCACCGAAACCACCACCGTGGAAAATACGGAAGCGGCGCGGCGCCTCGCATGGCTGCTGTCCGAATATCAACATGACGGGGAACCGGTGCTCACGTATGCGGCGATCGGCGTGCTGGTGCACCGCAACTATGACGACCAAAAGGTGTGGGTCAGGCATGAGCAATACCTCTTCTCGGTGATGGACGGGCTGGAAAGCAAGGTCAACGAGCTTTGGGAGGAGGCCGCGAACAAGCTGCCGGTTTCTTCGAGGGTGACGCGTGATGATCGGCAGGGATTGCGGTCCGGAAGCCTGTTCGTGCAGTTGCTGGATTCGAGTGGACAGCCGATCGAGGGCGTATTCACGGCGACGATCGAAGGTCCGGCCGTGTTCGACGAGGACGACGAGCCCACGGCAGTCGGCTGGGCCGAACTGGAGGGAACCACCGTGTATTGGCATGCAACGGGTGCCGGCGAGGTCAATATCAAGGTCGGATACCAGTCCGTGGGATTGGATGAGGCCGTCACCGCGCAGAAAATGATGGTGCTGAACGATGTGGTGGAACGTGAGGATAGCCTGCTGACGTTCAATGTCGACAACCTTTATGCCCCCGAGCAGGAAATGCCGCAGACAGGAAGTCCGATGGGGCTGGTGTTGGGTTTGGCGGCTGCCGTGATGTGCTGCGGGGCGTTCATGCTGTATGCGGTACGGCGACGATGATATGCGGCGATGATGTCGTCTCGCGGAGGTGATGCTTCTCGATGAGAGTTGCGATATTTCAGCTGCAATATATTCCGCATGTGCGTGAGAATACGGCTATATCATGCTGAAAACGTTGAAATTAAGCCGCAGACGAACATATTTTTCTGCTGACGAACTCCCATTTTCACGTATCTACAATCATGGCGTCGTCGATACGAATGGAGGTTGCGATGACAGAAGAACATGCAGATGAAACGATGGTCGCGAGCATGCGTGCGGATGCCGAACGGCAGGGAGCCGATGATCGGAAGGTCACCGATGCGCCGCATTATCTGGCGCGGGTGCTGATGGCCAACGGCATACGAAACATGTATGGCGTGGTCGGCATTCCCGTCACCGATTTCGCGCGCATCGCGCAGGGCATGGGTATGCGATTCGTGGGCATGCGCCATGAGGAGGACGCTGTGAACGCGGCCGCGGCCGACGGATTCATCACCGGTCGGCCGGCTGTCACGTTGACGGTATCCGCTCCGGGATTCCTCAACGGTCTACCGGCACTGCTGGAAGCCACGGTGAACGGCTATCCGGTCATCATGATCGGCGGCTCCTCAACCCGCCATGTGGTCGACCTTGAGGAAGGCGAATACGAAGGCCTCGACCAGATGAACTACGCCAAGCAGTTCTGCAAGGCTTCGCTGCGCATCGACCGCATCGAAGATATTCCGCTCGCGGTGGCCCGTGCCATGCATATCGCCTCTTCAGGACGCCCAGGCGCGGTGTACATCGATTTCCCCGATGACACCGTGGCGCAGACCCTGAGCCAAAGCGAAGCCGACCGCCTGATGTGGACGGCAACCGACCCGGCCCCCGCCATGGTGCCGGCACGCGAATCCATCGACGCGGCGCTCGCATTGCTGCAGCAGGCCGAACGTCCGCTCATGGTGATCGGCAAAGGCGCCGCAATCGCCCGCGCCGAAGAGGAAATCCGCGAATTCGTCAAGAAAACGGATATTCCATTCCAGCCAATGTCCATGGCCAAAGGCGTAGTGCCCGATACCGACCCACACAGCACGGCAAGCTGCCGTTCCACCGCGCTACGCAACGCCGACGTGGTATTGCTGGTCGGCGCGCGACTCAACTGGATGCTGTCGTTCGGCCAGGGCAAAACGTGGAACGAACATGTGAAATTCATCCAAATCGACATCAATCCGGAAGAAATCGAAAACACGCGCAGTATCGACGTACCAATCGTGGGGGATATTCGTTCCGCCATGACGCTGCTCAACGGATCTCTGGAAGAATACCCGTTCAAAGCTGACGAAACCTGGCTGAACATGCTGAAGGAAGCCCGCGCGAAAAACGTGGCGAAATTTGAAACCCGCGAACAATCCGATCAGCTGCCCATGAGCCATTTCAACGCCTTGGGAGCCATCAAAAAGGTGTACAACAAACACCATGAAGATCTCATTCTCACCAATGAGGGAGCCAATTCGCTCGATGATTGCCGCAACATCATCGACATGCTCGAACCGCGCCATCGTTTGGACTGCGGCACGTGGGGTGTGATGGGCTGCGGCACCGGCTATGCGATTGGCGCGGCGCTTTCCACTGGCAAGAAAGTGCTGTACATCGGCGGCGATTCCGCATTCGGCTTCGATGGTATGGAAGTGGAGGTGGCCTGCCGCTACCAGCTGCCCATCACCTTCGTGGTGCTCAACAACGGCGGTATCTACCGCGGCGACTTCGAAAACCTTGGAGCGGACGGTGATCCGTCGCCGCTGACGCTTACCTACAACGCGCATTACGAGAAGGTCCTCGAAGCGTTCGGGGGTAAAGGTTACTATGCCACCACTCCGGAAGAAGTCGAACGCATGGTCGGCGAGGCGGTCGAATCAGGCAAGCCAAGCTTCGTGCATGTGCAGATCGCGCAGTATGCGGGCAAGGAATCCGGCAATATCGGAGCGTTGAATCCGAAGCCGGTGGTCGGAGCACTCGTTGATTCCGAAGTCACCATGTACGACTACGCGACCGGCGCTCGCATGTAGCGCATCGGCTGTCGGTATGACATGTGGGCGTGCGAACGGTGGAATGCGTGCGCCCACTTTTTCTGCCTGAAAACCAATGATCCGATCAACGTATCTGCAATATCCGCAATATCAGCAATCAAACAATATTGCAGAAGATTGCAGATAGAAAAAAATATAAAGAAAGAACGACAGTGATAAACATACTTGTTGACGACATCGTGCCAATTATTGTCATTATGGCATTAGGGTATATTTGTGGAAAATTCAGTTATTTTGATGACGATCAGCGCCAGGGACTTAATAAACTTGTGTTGAATATCGCGCTTCCTGCGGCGTTATTTGTGTCCATCATCAAATCGACCCGTGCAATGCTTGCGAGAGACGCAACATTGACCGCCATCAGTTTCATCGGCGTCATCGTCATGTTTATGGTGAGCTATTATCTGTGCCGGTTGCTGTTCCGCCGCAGCATTCAGGAGGCGGCCGTCTGTGCTCTGATCGCAGGATCTCCGACGATTGGTTTCCTTGGATTCGCTGTGCTTGATCCGATTTACGGCAACACCGTCAGCACGAATCTCGTCATAGCCATTATTTCCATCGTGGTCAACGTGGTGACCATTCCGATCGGCATGTATCTGATCAACCTCGGCCAGGCCAAAGACCGAGCGAAGTTTAGCGTGCAGGCCGAAAACGCGGTCAATGCAAAGGCCAATGCAAAAGGCGATATCACGCTTGACCCGGCGCGAGATGCCGCAACCGACAAAACCGCCGAACTTATGGTGCATGGCACGTCGAATACGGGAAAGAACCGCAACGGCAATCTGCAGGCGTTGCTCGACGCACTGAAGCAACCGATCTGCTGGGCGCCGTTATTGGCCATTTTCCTAGTGTTGGTGGGCATTCATGTGCCAAGCCAGGTGGCGCCGACCTTCGATCTGATCGCCAAAGCGAATTCCGGTGTGGCCGTGCTTTCCGCGGGCCTCGCGCTTTCCACGGTGAAATTCTCGCTCGGTTGGGAAACCATCTGGAACACGTTCTTCCGCCTGATTCTGACGCCTGCAGTGTTCCTTGGCGTGGCGCTGTTGTGTGGCATGGGCGGTGACATGAACAAGATTTCGATGCTGGTGATGGCGGTCGCGTTGCCGCCGGCGTTCTCAGGCATCATTATTTCCAGCCGTTACAACATTTATGTAAAAGAAGGCGCCTCGACCACGGCCGTCGCCACGGTGGCATTCGCGGCCACCTGTCTGCTGTGGATCTGGCTCGTCCCCTTCTGCGTGGGCTGATTCAGTATCCTCACTGTAGCTCACGAAGCGCATACAGTAACGGAACGTTGAAATTCCAACGTTCCGTTACTGCATGCGCTTTTTGTGACGGTAAACCGTGAGACGTAAGACATGGGATTGTGTGCGGAAGTGCGGGGCGTGGACTGCAATGGATGTGACGCATAACAAATAAGGGCGAATCTTGTGATCCGCCCTTATTCGTGCGCCAGTGCGCGCTAACTTGCGTTACTTCAAATCAGCCTGCACACCATCGTTGCCGCCGATCACACCGGAATCACGCAGCGAAGCGATCTGATCGTCGTCATATCCCAACGCATGCAGAATCTCACGGTTATGCTCGCCCAGCTTCGGCGCACGCTGGTAATCCGGCACGAAATTACTCATCGTAAACGGCATGCCGATCGTCTTGAAATCGCCGCGCGCATCCTGCTGGTCAATGGTCACAATCGTGCCATCCCCATTCAAATCAGGATCGTTCTCCAACTCATACCAATCCAACACCGGGCCGACCGGCACGCCCTTCGCACCCAATTCCTTGGTCAGCGTGTACTTGTCGAACTGCATGGTGTACGCCTCAACACGCTGGTACACCTCGGTTTTATGCTCGTCACGCGCATTGGCGGTATTGAAACGCGGGTCGGTCAGCCAATCCTCGAATCCCATCGCATGGCAGAAATTCTCGAAGCCCTTCTTGGACTGTTGAACCACTATATATACGTAAGCGTTCGGGTCATGCTCCCAGCCTTTCGCGCGGTAGCACCAGCCAAGCACCAAACCACCCTCCGCATTCGCTGCGCGCGGAATGGCTTTGCCTTGCTTGCCCCACTCATAATTCGGGTAGCAGTCATAGTAGGAAAGCTTGCCCAAACGGTCGAGAATCAACTGGTCTCGCAGCTTGACACGGCACAAGTTCAGCACCGCATTCTGCATCGACTGGTACACATAGCAACCCTCACCGGTATGCTCGCGCTGCAACAGCGCCGAAAGAATGGCGATCAGCAGATGCATTCCGCTGTTGGAATCGCCCAATGCGGCGCCGGACTGCGTGGGCACATTGCGCTCGCCGTCATACCAGCCGGTGGTGGAAGCGGCACCGCCCGCGGACTGCGCGACCGGCTCGAACGCCTTGACATGCTCGAACCGGCTGCCCTTGTTGAAGCCCTTCAGCGACGCCATGATCAGACGCGGATTGATCGCATGTACGTCATTCCATCCGAAACCAAGCTTTTCCACGTCTCCCGGGCCGATATTCTCTACGAACACGTCGGCTTTCTTCAGGAGTTCGGCGAGGATTTTCTTGCCTTCCGGATCTTTCATGTTCAGCGTGATGGATTTCTTGTTGGCATTGAGCTGAAGGAAGTACAGGGAGTACGAGCCATCCACGTCGTTCATTTCATTACGTGTCGGATCTCCGCCCTGCACCTTCTCCACCTTGATGACGTCGGCGCCCATCCATGCGAGCATCTGCGTGCACGACGGGCCGGACTGCACCTGTGTCCAGTCAATCACGGTGATGCCTTTCAGCGGCGCGGTGTCCTGCGTTGCCTTTGTTGCCGTATCGTGCGTTGCGCTGTCTTGCATTGTGGTGTCTTGCGTCGCGTTGTGCGCGTTCGCTTGATTCATATAATGCATTGCCTTGTTCTCCTTATATCCGGTGATATGTGGTTGGCGAGGTCAACGTAGCGCGTGCAACCTTGAAGAACGTTGGATTTTCAGCCTTGAGCGGCAATCTTCGCTTTCGGCACATGCGATTGGCGGATCCGGCGCATTTTCGCCATACTTTCGGCACATGCGATTGATGAACTCGGCTGATATACCCGGTTTTTGTCGGATTTTGTCCGGATTTTGTCCGGAAATTGGTTTTGGTGAGATTTGACGGGAAAACAAAAAAGCTAGGAATCGTTGCAATTCCTAGCTTTCATTGGTAGCGGGGCATGGATTTGAACCATGGACCCTGGGGACACCAGAGGTCCAAGGTTCAAATCCATGGGGCTTCTGAGCTTATCCAAGCTCAGTTTAGCCGCTTAAAGCTAGGGGTGCATGATGAATCATGAGAAACAAGATCAGCGCACCGGTCCCATGGCGCGAAAGCATCAACGGGTGGACTGACACCCTCAAGGCGGCCGGCCTATCAGCACAGACAATCAAAAGCCGTCGATACAAGATGGTGCATCTCGCGGCGCTGCTCATGCCATCAGGTCCCGAAGACGTGACCACGGAGCAGATTGTGCAGGTCTTTGCGCGACAACAATGGAAACCGGAAACGCGCAAGGCGTACCGCAATACCATTTCGTCATTTTTCCGTTGGCTGCGCAAAAGCGGCCACCGTGCGGACGATCCGAGCCAGGACGTGCCGAGGGTGAAGAAGCCGCACGCGCATCCCAGACCATGCCCAGACCGGTACATCAAGGCCGCGCTGGAGAAGGCCACGGAGTCTGAAAAGCTCATGATCCGCCTCGGTGCGGAGTGCGGACTGCGGCGCGGCGAGATAGCCCGCGTGCACAGCGACGATGTCGTGCCGGACAACGTCGGCAGATCGCTGATGGTGAGGGGCAAGGGCGACAAGCAGCGCATCGTGCCCATGCCCGACGATCTGGCCGACATGGTCATGGCGGCGCACGGCTACCTCTTCCACGGCCGGTTCGGAGGGCATGTCGAGGAATCCTACGTGGGCGACCACATCAGCCGACTGCTGCCGAACGGGTACGGCGCGCACACGCTGCGCCACAGATTCGCCACGGCCGCATACGCGGCCACGCACGATCTCTTCGTCGTGGCGGAACTGCTCGGCCACGAGAGCGTGGAGACCACGGAGCATTACGTGGCCATGCCGGACGGCCGTCTGAGAGAAGCCACGGCGGCCGTCCGGATTGCAGGCTAATCCTCGGCTTTGATGGTGATGTGCAAGCTGTCAAGCTTGTCGGCAACGGCCTGCTTGACAGCTTGCGCGATCTGGCCCGGGTCCGCGCCGATGCTCTTGGACAGCGTTTCAATGGCAGCGGCTTGAGCATTGATGGTGGCGTTGATGGCGGCCAGCGTGGTGTCGGTGATTTCCTGGGCGCGCGTCATCCATGGGCCCTTGCTGCTGGTCTCATGCATTGGCACGCCCGCAGCCTTGAGGATCTCAAGTTGGTCGTGCGCGCCGATGTATTTGCATCCGGTCAGAATGTTCCAGTAGTACACCTTTCCGTCGTCGGTGTTGTTGAAAAGCATTTCCGCCATGTTTTCTTTCCTTTCCTGATTGGTTGTTTTGCCGTTGAGTATGGCGTTGGCTTTATCGATGACCTGCTGAAACGGCAGGCCATTGGGCGCGAGGTCCGGACAGCACGCGTGATCGGTGCCGGGTATCTCCCGGTGCAGCCATACGTTGCCCTTCAGTCCGTCGTGCCACAGATGGTCCCAGCCGTATCGGCGCGCGATGTCCGCGCACAGTCGCGCGCTGGCGTCGATGCATGCCTGGGTGCAGACCGCGCCCTGGGCCATGCCGCCCTCGTGCTCAATGCTGATGCAGCTGTTGTTGCTCGCATAGTTCGCGTCCGAGTAACTGCCATCTCGTTCCGAAACGTATTGGTGGATGGTGCCGTCCGCGCCGATGCCGTAGTGAGCCGAGGCTTGGCTGGCGCTGTTGGCGAACGTGGAATCAGTGCCGGCGAGGTAGCCGACCATGATGTGCAGGGTGATGTGCGTCACCTGATATCCGCTGCGGCCGCTGTAGTGGTTCGGCGATCCCTTCCAGATGACTCCTTCCATCACTCGTCGGCCTCCGATTCCCTGTCGCTGCGGAATATGCCCAGCAGACGGCTGCCTTGCAGTTCGGGGTTGATTTCGCCAAGGTTCTCGATGACACTGGCCATCTCCGTGAGCACGATATAGGCGCACGACGTGACAACGAGCGGCAGGCTGAAACCGAGGTTGATGTAGGTCTGCGCGGTATCGATGATCTCTGCCAAGGCGACAACGAGCACGTAAGCGCCCTTATGGTACAGGCCCTCTCGCATTTTCGTGCTGCTGATATCATGCTGCATACATGCCTTGAGCAGACCGGTCACATAATCCATCACGATCAGCGCAGCCGTGACGATCAACGAGGCAATTTCCGTTTTACCCATTTTGCTCCTTAATTGTTCGTGCCGCCCGTGGCGGTGATGGTCACGTCGGACGGGACGGGGATGAGGTTCGGCAGTGGGTGGATCAGGTTGCCGTTCTTGATCTCGGGTCCTACGCTCACGGTGCCGTCCGTGTTCAATGTCAGTTCGCGGCCCATGGTCCCGCCGTCCAGGATCGCCTGGCCGATGCCCAGCGACTTGGACGGCTTGATGGTCCCGCTGCTGGGCTGGTACACCTGGTATCTGCCCACGTCCACTGTCGAGCGGAACGGTGCCAGTTCCACGCGGATCAGGCGCAGGGCGGCGTTGTACAGCAGACGGTTCTCTCCGCCGTAGGCCAATCCTGTGAACGATGCATCGTTCTGCATCCTGAAGCCGAACTTGACCCACTGCCGCATCGCCGACACGTCCGATGCCACGGCGAACTTCACCCAAGCCGATCCGGTCCAGACATACGCGCCGTTGTTCGCGGCGACGTCGGCGGTGACATAGCCGGTTTGACCGGTGACTCCGGTGAGCGTGGCGAGCGTGTTGCGGGTGGTGGCGATGACAGGTTTGACGCCTGCGGGAGTGTTGCGTCTGTCCACTTGGTCAAGCGCCTGCTCGAACGTGTCGGCCATGGCCCTGAACGAGTCCGGCGCGGTTGACACGAGGTCGGAGCCCTCGGGATACGAGAGCCCGTAGATGGGTGTTGTTGCGGTCATTGTGTTCCTTCCTTTTCGTCGATGGCCGAAGAAGTGTCGATGATCTGGATCATCGAGAGCTCGCAGATGTGCAGGTCGAGCTGTTGCCAGCTGAGGGTGGGCAGGTCGGCCCATGTGATCTGTTTCGTCAGGAGCGGCCGGAGCGCGGCTAGCGTCGCTTCCTGGGTGAGTGTCGGTTTGCCGTTGCGCCACCGGTATGAGAGCGTCCCGCCGATGGTCGTGATGGGGCCGGTGAAGGCCGGTCGGCCATCTGAGCCGGTCAGGGCCGACGCCTTGGCCTTGACGATGATGAACGGGCCGGATGGGCTTGCCTTGTACAGCCATGGAAGTCGTGCCGGGTCGATTCGCGTGCTGTTGAACGTCACGTTCTCCGGTACCATGCGCAGGTCGTTCGATTCGAGCCATTGCGCGATGTTGGCGCGGTCCGTGTCACTGACCGTCGAGACCGGACCGCTGTTCCATACGCCGCCGGATTCGTCCACGGCGAGCATGTCGGAATCGACGGTGAGGCTCTTCTGCATGACGGTCAATTGTGGTGGCAGACGGTCCTGGTCTCCCATCGTGATCTCCACGTCGTCGAAAGAGAGCTTGCCGTTGTCCGATTTGACGCGTTTCGCTTTGATGACGACCTGTGTCAAAGGTTCGGTGATGCTCAGATCCGTCGATGCCTCGATGTCGGCCGCCGAGAGCGCGTGTCGTGTCGCGCCGTCGGCGAGGACGTTGAGCCGGCCATCAGTTGACAGATGCACGGAGACCGGGTCGGCGAGGAACAGCGGCCTGAGGGTCGATGCCGCGCCGTCGTAGACCTCATGCCATTGAGGGAGTCGTGGCCCGGCGGTGAGCCGGTGCAGCAGGTCGAGCTGCGATGGGTGGTCGGATGACGTGTATGGTGCGACGCTTGACGGCAGGGCGAGCCCGTCCAGTTGGGCTTCCGGCGCTCCCTGCGCCGAGGCCCTGCGGTTCATCTCCTTGAGTCGTGCGGATGGCGTGCCTATCCAGTGCGCGCCGTCCCATTTCGCGGCCGTGTCTGTCGGTCCTTGGGATTGCAGACGCTTCCACACGGCCATCCTCGATGTGGCGGAGAGTTTGAGCAGCCACCCGCCGTCGCTGGCCGGTTCGATGCTGCCGCCGGTGGAGACGGTGCCGGCGAACATCGTAGAGGCGGGCGAGTCGGTGGATTCCGGCGAGCCGGGGGAGTAAGCGCGGTGCAGCGAGTCGATCGGGATGCGCAGATCTTCCCAGCCGCCCATCGACGGCTGAAGATCTTGCCATCTGGGTTGATCGGAGAACTGCATGATCACTTTCATGCCGGCCAATGTCAATGCCTGGCCGGCGAGCCGTCCGGTCTTGTCGCGCAGGGTGAAGGTCATCACGGCAGGTTCGGGCTGTTCGTCGATGCTGTCGCTTCCCCACCGGATAGTGAAAGAGTCGAGGGCGGCGATGTTCTTGGCGGAGTCGTTCACCGGTGTCCAGCCGTTGCCGGTGTCGATGAACATGAAGCACTGCTGCATCATGACCTCCTTGCGTCGTAGTCGGCCAGGAGCCGTTTGATGGCCTTGGCGGTGCCGTCCTTGTCTATGACCTCGCCGTTGATCTCCACGTTCCAGGTGTTGACCACGGCTGGCGCGGCCGTGTTGCCCTGGGCGGAGAGGTTGAGGGGCATGGCCGCGAGTCTGCGGTTAGCGCGGCTGATAGCGGTTTCAACACTGTTGTCGAATCCGTTGTTGAGGCCCTGAGCGAAACCGGTCATGATGGCCTGGCCGGCGGGGATGAGCAGGCGACGGTCGTATGAGATCGGGCCCTTGTGGGCCTTGATCCAGTCGCCGATGCCGCTGATCCAGCCGGTCACGTTGCTCCAAGCGCCTTTGAGGCCGTCCCAGAAGCCGTTGATGATGCTTGCGCCTGCGTTGACGAGGATGCTGCCGGCGTTGGAGAAGAAACCGCCAATGGTGCCCGGCAGGCCTCGGAACCAGCCGACCACGCCGTTCCACGCGTTCCTGGCACCGTTCGCCGCCGAGCTGAAGATGCCGACGATGGTGGAGCCGAGGCCGGAGAAGAAACCGGTGATGCCCTGCACGCAGGAGCCCAGGAAACTCGTGAAGCTCGACCACACGGCCCGGCCGGTGTTGGTGCAGGTAAAGAAGTAGGTGAGGACGGCCGTGAGCGCGGCGATGAGCGTGATGACCAGCATGATCGGGTTCGCGGCCATGACCGCGTTGAGCGCCGCCTGAGCGACGGCGGCGACCTGCATTGCGGTGGTCACGGCGGTGACGGCTGCCACTGCGCCGCCGATCGCGGCGACGAGCGGGGTCACGAGATCCAGATTCTGGCTGATCCAGTTGCCTGCGGTCTTCAGCCAGCCGCCGACCGTCTGCGCTGCGGTTGCGACGGTGTTGAGTGCGTTGCCGAACGCGATGCCGGCGGGCTGTCCGCCCGTCATCGCGTCCACGACGGCCATGATGCCGGACCACAGTGATTGGAGTCCACCGCCGACCGACTGCGCGGCCGACTGCAGCGAGGTGAACGCTCCGGTGTCCTTGACCTGGCCGAAGAACGTCTGCAATCCCTGGACACCGGTGGTAGCGAGGCCGGTCACGGCGGCCGATGCGGCGTTGATGCCGCCCGTCACGGCCGGTTTGAACAGGTTGAACGCGTCGGTCAGACCGCCGGTCACGGCGGCTTCGAGGTTGCCCATGGCTCCCTCGATGGTGCTGGTCGATGTCGCGGCCTGTTTCGCCACGTCGGTCATGCCGAGGTCCATGAGCGCCTTGTTGAACTCGTCTGCGGTGATCTCGCCCTTGGACATGGCGTCGCGGAAGTTGCCCGTATACGCGCCGTTCTTCAGCAGCGCCTCCTGGAGTTTGCCGGACGCGCCCGGAATGGCGTCGGCGAGCTGGTTCCAGTTCTCCGTGGTCAATTTTCCCGCGCCGGCCGTCTGGGTGAGCATCATCGCGACGCTCTTGAAACTGTCGGCGTTGCCTCCGGCCACCGCGTTGAGGTTGCCGGCCGCCTCGGTCAGTTCCATGTAGTTGCCGATACCGTTTGCCGCGAGCTGCGCGGTGGTGTTCTGGATGTCATCGAGGCCGTACACGGTGGCGTCCGCGTATTTCCTGGTCTCCTTCGCGGCTGCCTGCACGGCTTTGGTGTCGATGCCGGCGAAGCTCATGGTGTTCATGAACTTGTCGGTGCTGTCCGACATGTTCACCACATCGCCGGCGAAGCCCTTCACCGTGTCCCACAGCGCGGTCACGCCCTTGACGGCCAATCCGCCGATGGCGCTGCCGAAAGCGGCCGCCTTCGTAGTGGTCTTCTCGAACGCCTTGACGGCATCATCGGCGTTGCCGGTGATGCGCACGCTCATGATCGCGCTGTGCGCCACGTTTCACTCCTTCCGTGATTCGGCTTCCTTGAGCAGTTCGGCCAGTCCGGTGCCCCAATCCAATTCGTCGGCCTCGTTCCTCCACTGCCATGGCGTGCCGCCGAAACGGTTGGCCAGGAGGAACGAGAGACGGCCGAGCGAGTCTTGGGGCCACGCGGCTAGTCCGTAGGGTTTCCCTCTTCCGGCTCCTCCTTCGGTGCCGCAAGGTCGAAGGACGCCACGGTGTCCAGCCAATGCTCGAAATCAGGCATGGTGCGCCCAGTCATGCGCAGGGCCGCGTAGGCCGCGTAAGCGCCGGAACGAACGGGTGACTGGGTGATGGGACCCCAGCCGGCCTCGATGGCGTGCGCCTCGGCCTTGCATGTAGCGCGCATCGTGATCGGCACGAGTTCGCTGGTACCGTCCGTGTAGGTGATTCTCGTTGTTGCCATTATTTTCCTTTCACTTGCTTCAATGTCTTGTCGATGAAGTCCTTGTAGACCTTTTGCCATTGGCCCTCGGTGGAAGCGACGCCGTTGTTGACGAAGAGCC
>ONZW01000288.1_pt1 | contig 44448 bp, 40 predicted proteins | sample 1671071 | NCBI WGS metagenome assembly ONZW01 (sample SAMN06348119, study PRJEB24527) | human gut metagenome | biome: human gut; feature: ankylosing spondylitis patient; material: feces | host: Homo sapiens | place: China | collected 2015-10
AGGTAAGCGAAAACCTACCGCTGTAAAGCGGAAAGGCGTTGCTTGCCGAGCCTACAGATAACCGTGCAGAAATTGGATAATGACCTCACGATGCTGGGCGACAAACTGAGCAAATCATTCGGAAACGTGAAAATAGCTGGGATATGAAACGGGAAATAATCACAACGGACAGCTATGGTAGAATTACCATACCATCCGATACAGGTAATATATGGATGAATGAAATGGAGCTGGTGGAGCTGTTCGGGGCAATCGCCCCGACGCTCCGTGCCGCCATTCGTGCCGTGTACAAGTGTGGAAATTTTAATCCTCTTGAAGCTGAAAAACGTATCAAGCTGCTCAACGGCTATTACGCGGACATGTATGCCTTGCCGATGGTGGTGGCACTCGCTTTTCGCATTGACACGTCAGGTGCCGCAACGGTTCGCAATGCACTGCTGGAAAGATTGTGCCGACGAAAAGAAAAACAAGTCCTGCTAGTGTCAATGAATAACAGAATGCCGTATGAATGTTAGGGTGAACTTTTTATGTTCAGCCACTACAATACCTATGCGGACATCAAGCGGCGGAAGAACGAGAGCCGGACGTATTTCTTTGACAGGGCGGCGGAACGGCTGAACCGCAGGATGATGCGGGACGAGGAGGCGGAACGGAAGAGGCGGTGAAGCAAGAAAATAAGCGATAAGTCCGCCTTGATTTATTACGAAAAAAATAAAAAAAGTTTCTACTATATTTGTATTATCAAATATAAATTGTACTTTTGCAATACAATATCGCCCTTAGGTGGAAAATACTAAGGCTCGCCACCCCTAAAAAGGTGGCTTATTTTTTATATATACAATTGGAATATGGAGCAAAAACAACGCGTTATAGTCTATATTGATGGATTCAATTTCTATTTCGGACTGAAGAGCAATGCTAAATGGAAGAAATATTATTGGCTTGATATAGTCAAGTTGTTCGAGATGTTCATGCCCCGAATCAGGAGCTTGTTGCCGTCAAGTATTTTTCGGCAAAGCCTGATGATATAGACCAAATTCTTCGCCAGAATGCCTTTTTTCAAGCCAATAGAGAAAATCCAAAATTCAAGTTGATATTGGGTAAGTATCTGAAAAAATCTATAACCTGTTTCAAATGCGGAAATGTTATTCATACCCATGAGGAAAAGGAAACTGATGTACGAATAGCCACACAGATTGTAGCAGATGCCTATCAGAAGAATTGTGATATATCCATTGTAGTATCAGCTGATAGTGACATGATACCTGCTATCGAACTTGCAACAGAAGCTTGTCAAAAGGTTTTTGTATATTTCCCTCCTTACCAGTACTCCAGTAATCTTGCTACTATGGGTATGGGTAAGCCTATCCATATGAAACAATATGAAACTCGTTTCAGGCAATGTCTTTTACCTGATGTGGTACATCTTGGAAAGGCAAATTTTGATTTACAGATACCTAAGAAATGGAAGGCTTTTCAGTCAATCTGAATCAGAAATACGCGTTATAAAAAAGGAAAATCCGTAATACAGTCTGGAATATCCAGTCGTATTACGGATTTTTCTTTTCGTCTATGATATTTCTATTTGTTCTGCAAGAGGTATTGCAGTTCGGGGTCGGACTGTATGCGCTGCAACTCGTCAGCGACAATCTGCCGGACCTCGGCACGGATACGGTTGTAGTTATCCTAGTTCATCTCCTTCATGCGGTCGTTGCCGCCGGCATCTGTAAAGTCCGTGATGACGGGTATAGACCGGTAAGCCTGTTCCTCACGCTTCACTTTCTCGGCATCGACCACAATTGGATGATTAACGGTTTAATCTGACGTAGTGACGACATGAAGTCATTAAATCCGTAAATCAGTGCGTCAGTCAATCTGTAATTATCTGCAACATCCAGTCCCCGAAGACGTGCATATTCCACGACTTCGGGCTTTTTTATCTCCTTTTACCTGAAAGAGTAACCCGTTTATACTGCATTTTCTTTTGGCATGACCTATTTTGCGCCGTTCCGCATAGATTTGCGTATCAAGATTTTACCGACACTTCCGTAGCTTTGCAACCATGTTTAACCCGTTGCCGACAGAATGTAGGCAGCACTAAAACCTGTATCAAGAACATGAAGAAAAAAAGGAATCATTTGCGTAGGTACAACTCTCTACAAGATTGTGAACCAGTCCCGCATTGACGGAGGCTATATGAAGAAGGTACTCTCACAGGCTTTTGGAGACAGAAAAGCCATAGCTCATTAGGGCATTTTCTTTACGCAGTGCAGGCACAGCTAAAAATGCCCCAATGAGCCAACGGGGTTACACCCCTCTGGACACCCCCGTTTGCCATGCGGCATGACCGCAGCGGACGGGAACCAACAAACCAAATTGTCAAACCTGAAAACGAAAAATAAGCATGGGATATATAAGCATTCAAATCAACAAAGCGAAAGGCTCGGCTGACACGGGCGCATCCGACCACATAGAACGTAAGACCATACCCAAGAACGCAGACCCTACACGTACACATCTCAACCGTGAACTGGTGGAGTTCCCTGATGGAGTGTCCGACCGTACCGAAGCGATAAGCCACCGTATCCGTACGGCAGGCATCAAACGTAAGATAACCCCTGACCAAGTGCGGGCAATTAGAATCGTGCTTTCGGGTACGCACGAGGATATGATGAAAATACAGGACGAGGGCAGATTTGACGAATGGTGTGATGACAACCTGCAATGGCTGCACTATACCTTCGGCAAGGAAAATACAGTTTCGGCAGTCCTGCACATGGATGAGCACACACCGCATATTCATGCCACGGTCGTACCAATAGTAACAGGAGAGCGAAGGAAAGCCAAGAAAAAGCAGACGGATGGTAAACGCCCCTACCGCAAGAAAGCCAATACCGTGCGCCTGTGTGCCGATGATGTGCTGACACGTGAGAAGCTGGTAACATATCACGACAGTTACGCAAAAGCAATGGAGAAATATGGCTTGCAACGTGGTGTGCGTGGCTCGGAAGCACGGCATACGACAACCGCCCAATACTACCGTGATTTGAAACGACAGACGGGTGAACTTGAAGCCAATGTGCAACAGTTACAGACAGAGCAGCAACAGGCAGAGCAACAGCTTGACGAGGTAAGGCAGGAAGTCAAGTCGGAGAAACTGGAAGCTGCTAAGACGGAAGCGAAAGCCGCATTCGTGGCAAAGGTCGGTTCTCTTTTGGGCGGTGGTAAATTGAAAGAGCTGGAAGCCAACAACCGCACCCTGCAAGGCGAGGTCGCCGCCCGTGATGAGAGCATCAAGTTGTTGCAACAGCAGATGCAGCGGCAGCAAGAGGAACATAACCGCCAACTTATGGAATTGCAAGTCAAGCACCGCAGGGAGATGGCAGATAAAGAAACGGCACACCAAGAAGAAGTGTCATTCCTGAAATCCATCATCCAAAAAGCCAAGAAATGGTTTCCGCTATTCCAAGAATTGGTGTACATGGAGAAGTTCTGCCTTAAAGTCGGCTTCAACGAACGGCAGACCGCCACGCTCATCAGCGGCAAGCCGTTGTTCTATGAAGGCGAACTCTATTCGGAGGAACACAAGCGGAAGTTCACGACCGAAAGGGCTGGTTTCCAAGTGGTGAAAGACCCGAAAGACAAGTCTAAACTTGCACTTTCCATCAACGGGCAACTGATTGGCGAATGGTTCAAAGAGCAGTTTGGCAGGCTGTTTTCATCCGTTAAAAGGACGGTTGAGCCGCTCAGGAAAGGCAAGGGCATGGGATTATAAACAATGCCAACGGGAGGATAGCAAGTTTGTGTTTTGGGCAGACCAAAACCGCTTGCTGCCCTCCCGTTAATCATTCATATAGAATCTTTATCTTAAAATATTTAAATTCCTCAAAGCCTTTTCTATTCCATTATCATCCACTGCTCCGGTAACATACTTTGCAACAGATTTTACTGCCATTGAAGCGTTTCCCATGGCAATACCTATTCCGGCCCTACGAAGCATAGGAATATCATTCCCTCCATCCCCAAACGCTAAAGATTGGGACAAATCCAAGTCGAAATATGCGGCAAAATCTTCCATGCCTGTTGCTTTATTCACCCCTTTAACATTTATGTCAGCAAAATAAGGATGCCACCTTGAAGCGGAAAGATTGGGTAATTGGGACATAACAACTTTTTCGGTATCTGCATCCAGATAAAAGCAGAACTGGCAACATGTATGCTTTTCAAAATATCCTTTTAAATCAACGATACTAGGAACAGGATGTTCTACTATTTTTGCCGCATCTATTACGGTCGAATTCAAGCGGTTCACGAAAACTCCTTCATTCAATTCCAAAGCCATTGGAAAATGAAACTTCTCGGAAAGAGCCAATGCTTTTAAGAAGTCTGCACTGGAAATTTGCTTTTGTGAAACAATTGTTCCGTCTCTTAATACACATTCTGACCCATTCAGGGCGATGACAGCATCGTAAGGGACTTCTGCTATTTCTTGAATATTCTTTGAAGCACGTCCAGTAGCTATTATAATTTTATAACCTAAGCTACCGGCTTCTTTTAATACTTTGATTGTAGAACAAGGAACGCTGTGCGTTTCAAAACTCAATAAAGTCCCGTCAATATCTAAAAATATAGCTTTTGCCATACTCTTCTTCCCCTTATTCTATACCATCTCTTGCAAATGCTTTATCACTCGGCAAGGGTTTCCTACCGCAACACAATTTTCAGGAATAGAACGGGTCACTACACTGCCTGCTCCGATGACACTGTTCCTGCCGATAGTGACTCCCGGCAACAGGACGGAACCTCCGCCAATCCATACACCGTCCTCTACTCTGACGGGCAGAGCGTATGTGCGGCATATTTCTTCGCCTTCAGACCAATCCTGCACCATGCGTTCGTTTACTTTCGTGGAATGGGTGGCTGTATATATCTGCACATTGGGAGCAATCAACACATTGCTGCCAATATCAATGCGGTTGTTGTCCACGAAAGTACAATTCATGTTGATAATCACTTTGTCGCCTATGAAAATATGTTTCCCGTATTCACAATGGAAATCAATATCCACATGCACTCCTTTTCCCATGCGCCCGAACATCTCACGCAACAGAGCTTGCTTACGCTCCGTGTCGGCGTAATCCGCAGCATTGAATTGTGCCAACAGCCGCCTTGTGCGCAAAATCATTTCCATTATTTTCGGGTCTTTACTTCCAATAAAAGGTTCGCCCGCCAAACATTTCTCGTATTCCGTTTTCATTTTATCAGCCCTTTCGTTTAATCAAATTCTACCTGCCAATTTTCATCCCGGTAAGCTGAAAAGCACATTGCTATTTGCTCCTTGTTATTCTTTTCTTCAGCCAATACCGGTAGTTCATCTATCCCGAAATAACCGCTCTCCACGGTTTCCATATTCGGTTCAAAGTTCCCACCCAACACCTTGCAGAGTACAAATACCTTGCACACGTTGTAAGCGTATGGAGGTTGGTTGCGTTTGTTCCGGTCTTGCAAGGCGATGATGCGAATGGCTTCTACATCCAACCCAGCTTCCTCCCGTACTTCCTTAACGGTATTTGACCGGATGGTCTGCATGACATCTACCCATCCGCCCGGCATAGACCAAGTGCCATTTTTTTCCTTTACCAACAGAATCTTATTATCCTTGAAAATCGCCGCACGGGTATCGAGTTTTGGGGTCTGAAATCCTGTTTCATTGCAAAACAAATCTTTCACTTGTTCCAAAGGCAGCCTGCCCTGTAAACTCATTATCTCGGCTGCGATTTCCCGGACACGCTCAAAACGTTCCTTGTCAAATGGGTCTTTTGTATAAGTCAATCCCGCTTGCGCAATGAACTGAAGCTCTTTTGCCCATTCCAGCCATTGATGTTCCTGCTTTTGTTTATCCATAATCTTTGCATGTCATTTAATTAGGCAAAAATAGGAACAAGAAATCATTTCTCGTTTACCCTACGTTAAAAAACGCCTATTAGCTCTGATACGGCTCAATGATTGTTGTGTAATGCCCAGAAACGAAGCTATATATCCCAACTTCACTCTTTGAAAGAGTTCGGGACATTCTTTGGTCAAATATTCATAACGTTCTTGGGCAGACCAGTTCAAACGCTGGATGTGAATATCTTGTAGGCGAAGGAAGTTTTCTTGCTGCAACACCCGCATCCAGTTTGCAAGGTCCATGTACGACCGATACAACTTATCCAATTGTTCTACTGATATGGAATAAGCTGTAGTTTCTTCTAAAGTTTCCACATATTCAAAGCCAGCTTTGTGGCGGTATAAATCCCATGAGCCACAGGCGGCATCACCTTCCTTAGAGAACCATGTCGTTATTTGTGTTCCACCGTGCAAAACATAAGAGCGTGTAATGCCTTTTTCAATGAAATAAACCTTTCTATCCAGTTTCCCGGCATGGATAATAATTGTTTTTGCCGGAAATACGCATCGCTTAAAAAGGCATACCAATGCCTCTAATGCTTCATCCGAAACCGGATAATACGTTCTTATCTTTCTGATAATGCTTTCCATAAAAATATTCTTTTTGCAAAGGTATAAAATAAGAGTGGCAATAAAGACAAAATATCCTCTTGATACTTATTCCTTTTTAATAAATTATATGCAAGTGGAATGTTTTCTCAATTTAGTTTTATATTTTTGCGGTCATAAAGAGTTACCCAAATAAGCAAAGCGATGCAGACCACGGCAATTAGGACGGTTGCCAACTCATTACCCCAAAACGAGGTAATTCTCCTAACTCTCTTGATTTCAAAGAGATATATTCCTAATACAGATTTACAGAAAATCTTTGAGATAACCTTGCAAAACAAAGAATGGCTCAATAACAACCCTATAGAAAAACATTTGCACATAGTGCCATACGCACCAGTTACCAGTGAACTGACAGCACCCATCATTTTCCCTTCAGTATCTTCATAGCTATATCCATATACCGTGTGATGTCGGTCGTAATCTCACGATTATATACATCGCAACGCTTACGGCCCAGCCGCACGACGATGGCATCCAAATCGGGAATAGCGATAATGTATTGCCCCAGCATACCGCGCATGTAAGGGCAACGCATACCGTGATAATCCATCACCCACGTCTGGAAACCATAATAACTGAGTGAATCTTTACCCCACTGGTCTTTCAGGTACGAAGCGGGACGCATCAGTTCGTCCATATAGGCTTCGGAAACCAGCTGGCGGCCGTGCCAATTGCCACGATGTAACAAAAGACTTCCCAAACGAGCTACATCGCGGGCCGTGGTATGGAAGCAACAGAAGGCTTTTTCGTCACCGTCTTTTTTGTCCAGCAACCAATAGGCATCCCGTTCGGCCTGCATCGGACGCCAGAGCTTCTCTTCGGCATAGTCGCTTAACGTTTGCCCTGTGGCTGCCTCAATGACGAAAGCTAACAGTTGCGTCTCACCACTACGGTAGGAATATTGCACGCCGGGACGGTCAACTACCTCCAGACTTGTTACCAGGTCGTAAAGATCGTTACCGTAATAACCATGCGTTGTGACAGAAAAAAGCGAAGCATACGCCTCATCCCACGCCATGCCTCCACTCATGGTCAGCAAATGGCGCAGGGTGACGTCAGCCTGCATTCCTTTTGTATAGGCAGGTATGTAGCGCGATGCGGGGTCGTCCAGACTATGAATCTTTCCTTCGTCAAGGGCAATACCTGCCAGCAGTCCCACAATGGTTTTTGTAGCAGAATAAATGTTTGAAGTCAGTGTGTCGTTCCACCCGTCACGGTAATTTTCGAAGACGATGCTGTCACGACGGATAACGAGGAAGGATACGGTGCACAGGCTGTCCAGATAGTGCGCATCTTTTTCTGCCAGTTGGTAGCGGTTATAATCATCAGAAAGGGGCCAGTGCCACACGTCATCGGGATTATGGTGTACCGTGTGCCGGTGAAAGGTTTCCAGGTCATCGATGACGGGCATCCAGTGAATGAGCGCCTGACGGGCGTAGTAGGGCAACGAAGCATACACCACGCCTATTACCACTGCCAGAGCGATGAGCAGGCGAAGAATAGTTTTCTTTTTTGTTTTCATAAAATATACATTATGCAACAAACCCTGCTACACATCATTTCTTTGCAGATTCTTTTCCATCTTCTTATCGTATGCCTGTCCCCTAGGCACAAGATAGAGGAACATCACACAATCATCCACTATCCGCACATGAAAACTGAAAAAGGCACGGTAACTACCTATCCTCAGGCGGTAAATGAAGTCATAATCCACCAGTTTCTTGCAATCTGTCAGTTCCTCGATATTTTCAGCATCCATCACTTCCTGAACCGCTTCACGTACCGACTCCAGCATCTTTCCGGAAAGTTTACGGACGGCCTTCTCAAACTCCTTTGAAAACTCTACCCTCATTTTTCAACCACTCCCAGCCAGTCCATAAAGTCTTTGCGCTCCTTACCATCTAACTTGACCTTCCCGTCCGGATAGTTTTCTGACAGATAACGGTAAGCCTCGCTATCGTCATATTCTTCTGCGGTCTTGTCAAGCAGATTCTCAATCAACTTTTTCAGGTTTGTCCCCTGTCGGGCTGCCATAACTGAAAGTGCCTTAAAGGTATCTTCTTTCAAATCAATAATCTTTCTTCGATGTGTAACTGTTGCTTCCATAATTTCCCTTTTTCGCAAAGATACGAAATATATACGATATATATGGTATATACAAAATCATTTTTATAGAAGCCATTTTATTCGTACCTTTGCCCCCGCAATAAAAACGAACTCAATATTTCACCATGATACATTCCTTCCATACCCCGACTGATGGCATCGCCTTGCCGAAAGCCTTCACCTTTCCTTTCCACTACACCCCTCACCCGCTCACCCGACTGGCGGCCGACGAGGTGCGTCAGTATCTGCTCACACGGGATGACTGGCAGGAGGAACTTCGTCAGGGAAAAATGTTCGGGGTACTGGTAATAAAGGATATCGAAGGAAAACTGGGGTACCTGGCTGCTTTTTCGGGCAACCTGGCCGGAAGCAACCACCACGCGTTTTTCGTACCTCCGGTGTATGACCTCCTGCAACCCGACGGATTTTTCCGTATCGAGGAAGCGGAGATTTCCGGCATCAACCACCGGATTGCCGCCATGGAGGCCAGCGAGGCATACTGCTCAGCTCAGGAGGAATGGAAGAAGGCGGAAGAAGAGGCACAAACCATGCTGGCTTCTGAAAAACAGAAGCTGAAAGAGGCGAAAACCCTCCGTGAACAACGTCGGAAGGAAAGCGTTTCACCCGAAGAAGCGGAAGCAATGTCGCGCGAAAGCCAGTTTCAAAAAGCGGAGTTCAAACGGTTGGAACGGAGATTGAAAGAGAAAGTACAGGTGGCCGGAGAGTCTTTTCAAGCATTCGAGCAAGAGATTCAGGCCTTGCGCCACGAACGGAAAACTCGTTCGGCAGCTCTCCAGTTGCGTCTGTTCGCCCAGTTCCGCATGCTCAACGCACGAGGGGAAGTGAAAGATTTGTGCGAAATTTTCCGCTCCACCCCGCAAAAGACACCGCCGGCCGGTGCAGGAGAATGCGCACTCCCTAAATTGCTTCAGTATGCTTACCTGCATCAGCTCCAGCCATTGGCTATGGGTGAATTCTGGTGGGGCATGTCACCCAAAGATGAAATTCGCCGCGAAGGACATTTCTATCCGTCGTGCAAAGGGAAATGTGAACCGATTCTGAAACACATGCTCGTGGGACTGGACGTGGAACCGAACCCGCTGGAGGAGGATGTGCACCGCCAGACAGCACTGGAGATTCTCTACGAGGATGAGTGGCTGGTGGTGGTACACAAACCGGCAGGCATGCTTTCCGTACCGGGCAAGAATGACCTCGACTCCATTCTCCAGCGCTTGCACAATCTTTATCCCAAGGCCACCGGTCCGCTTATCGTACACCGGCTAGACATGGCTACCTCCGGCCTACTGCTCGCGGCCAAAACGAAGGAGGTACACAAGAAACTTCAGGCACTTTTCGAAACGCGTCTTATCCAAAAGCGTTATACGGCCCTGTTGGAAGGAGAACTGGAAACTGACGAAGGCATCATCGACCTGCCCATCTGTCCGAACCCGATGGATCGTCCGCGCCAGATGGTGAGCCGGGAGTATGGCAAACGGGCGGTCACCTCCTATCGGGTACTGGAACGCAAGAACGGAAAAACACGAGTTACATTCTATCCGCATACGGGACGTACCCATCAGCTCCGTGTACATGCCGCCCATCCGGAGGGATTGAACCATCCGATTGTAGGTGATGACCTCTACGGTCAGCCATCCGACCGTCTGTATCTGCATGCCGCCGCATTGGAGTTCATACATCCGGTGACTGGAGAAAAACTACGCATCGTAAAAGAAGCTGATTTTTAGTTAGTTATAAATTTTCTCTTTTCTCTCAAAAAAACGCCTTTGCGTTTAAAAGAAAACGCAAGTACGTTTAAGATAAAACGCACTTGCGTTTCATATCAAATGCACTTGCGTTTGAACCGAAACGCACTTGCGTTTTCCAAGCTGACAAAAAGCGACACATAACTGACAGATTTTCAGTGTAAAAGCATCACAAAATGACAATTCGTCAGGTTTTTATCCTTTACAAGCTGTGGCAAAGAATTTGAATTAAACTAAGCGTCGCAAGCAAGCCTGCAAACATACAGGACGGACTGCGACAAACGAAATGAAAATAATAAGAAACCACAACTAATAACGAGAAAGGAGACCATTTATGAACTTTAACAACTTTACAATCAAATCGCAAGAGGCAGTGCAGGAAGCGGTAAATCTGGTACAGAGCCGTGGACAGCAGGCCATCGAGCCGGAACATTTGATGGCAGGTTTGCTGAAGGTGGGCGAAAATGTAACGAACTTCATTTTCCAAAAACTCGGCATAAACGGCCAGCAGATAGAAACCGTACTCGACAGACAAATTGCCTCACTGCCGAAAGTTTCAGGTGGGGAAGCTTACCTGAGCCGAAGCGCCAACGAGGTGTTGCAGAAAGCCGTGGAAGTATCTAAGGAACTGGGTGATGAATATGTGTCACTGGAAGCCTTGTTGCTGGCACTGCTGAACGTGAAAAGTACGGTGGCCACCATCCTGAAAGATGCGGGCCTTACCGACAAGGAACTGCGGGCTGCCATTCAGGAACTGCGTCAGGGACAGAAAGTCACCTCACAGTCGAGTGAAGATACCTATCAGTCATTAAACAAATATGCCATCAACTTGATTGAAGCTGCACGAAGCGGAAAACTTGACCCGGTTATCGGCCGTGACGAGGAAATCCGAAGAGTATTGCAGATTTTGAGTCGACGTACGAAGAACAATCCGATTCTGATTGGTGAACCGGGTACGGGTAAGACGGCTATCGTAGAGGGACTGGCACAACGAATCCTGCGTGGAGATGTGCCGGAGAACTTGAAGAACAAGCAGCTGTTCTCACTGGATATGGGTGCGCTGGTTGCAGGTGCCAAATACAAAGGTGAATTTGAGGAACGTCTGAAATCGGTTATCAACGAAGTGACGAAGTCCGACGGAAACATCATCCTCTTTATCGATGAAATCCACACGCTGGTGGGTGCCGGAAAAGGGGAAGGTGCCATGGATGCCGCCAACATTCTGAAACCGGCCCTGGCCCGTGGCGAACTGCGGAGCATCGGTGCCACTACCCTCGATGAATACCAGAAGTATTTCGAAAAGGATAAGGCATTGGAACGTCGTTTCCAGACAGTCATGGTAGACGAACCGGATACGGCCAGCTCTATCTCCATCTTGCGTGGATTGAAGGAGCGTTACGAGAACCACCATCAGGTGCGTATCAAAGACGAAGCCATCATCGCGGCAGTGGAACTGAGCAACCGTTACATTTCCGACCGTTTCTTGCCGGATAAGGCCATCGACCTGATGGATGAAGCGGCAGCCAAACTGCGTATGGAGCGTGATTCGCTTCCGGAAGAACTGGATGAGATTGAACGTCGGTTGAAGCAGCTCGAAATTGAACGTGAGGCTATCAAGCGTGAAAAGGACGAGGCTAAACTGGCTCAGCTGAACAAGGAGATTGCAGAACTGAAGGAACAGGAGACTTCTTACAAGGCTAAATGGCAGAGTGAGAAGGAACTGGTAAACAAGATTCAGCAGAACAAGAAGGAAATCGAACAACTGAAGTTCGAAGCCGACAAGGCAGAGCGTGAAGGTGATTACGGACGTGTAGCTGAAATCCGCTACGGAAAGCTTCAGGCACTGGAGAACGAAATCAAGTCTATCCAGGAAGATCTGAAGAAGAAGCAGGGTGACAGTGCCTTAATCAAGGAAGAGGTAACGGCTGAAGACATCGCCGATGTAGTTTCCCGCTGGACGGGCATACCGGTAAGCAAGATGCTGCAAAGCGAAAGAGAGAAGCTGCTTCATCTGGAAGATGAGCTGCACAAGCGGGTTATCGGACAGGACGAAGCCATCGAAGCCGTGGCTGATGCCGTACGCCGTAGCCGTGCTGGACTGCAAGACCCGAAACGTCCGATTGGTTCATTCATCTTCCTGGGTACGACGGGTGTGGGTAAGACCGAACTGGCCAAGGCACTGGCAGAATACCTGTTCGATGATGAATCGCTGATGACGCGTATCGACATGAGTGAGTATCAGGAAAAGCATACCGTGTCACGTTTGATTGGTGCGCCTCCGGGATACGTAGGTTACGATGAAGGTGGTCAGCTTACTGAAGCCGTACGCCGGAAACCGTACTCTGTCGTACTGTTCGATGAAATCGAGAAGGCTCATCCGGATGTGTTCAACATCTTGTTGCAGGTATTGGACGACGGACGTCTGACCGACAACAAGGGACGTACGGTGAACTTCAAGAACACCATCATCATCATGACTTCTAACCTGGGAAGTGCCTACATTCAGAGTCAGTTCGAGAAGATTAACGACCAGAACCACGACCAGATTGTAGAAGAGACCAAGAAAGAGGTGATGAACATGCTGAAGAAGACCATCCGTCCGGAATTCCTGAACCGTATTGACGAGACCATCATGTTCCAGCCGCTGAACAAGCCGCAAATCGAACAGATTGTCCGCCTGCAAATCAACGGTATCCGGAAGATGCTGGAAGGCAATGGAGTGACTTTGCAGATGACAGATGCTGCGGTCGACTTCCTGGCTACTGCAGGTTACGATCCTGAATTCGGTGCACGTCCGGTAAAACGTGCCATCCAGCGCTACTTGCTGAACGATTTGTCAAAGAAGCTTCTGTCACAGGAAGTGAACCGCGAAAAACCGATCATCGTAGAACGCGAAGGAGATGCATTGAAGTTCCGCAACTAAGTCAGCGGGGTTTCCCTATCTTCTATATAAAAACAAACCCTCCGCAGGGATTTCCTCAAAAGGATACCTGCGGAGGGTTTTTGTTTGTCTGTATATAACAAGAATTCTTCCTGAATCAGGGTATCGTCATGCGCTTCAACTCATCCAGTGTGCCGTTGAACACATTCAGGTCCACATCTTCACGGATGCCCGGCAAACGTCCCACATCGGTATGCTGCCAAAAACGCCACTGCCCTTTATACTCCACCGAATCGGCATAATAATGGGCTATCCAGTACGGATATGAGTTGAAAACGGAATCGTTCAGGTAACGGGTCTTAAATTTATAAGAAGTATAGAGAATCGGTTTTACCCGATAATAATCTTCGATTTTATCCAGCCAGACTTTCAAGTCGCGGCGAAGCTTTTTCTCATCTTCTCCCCTCACCTCGATGTCGAGCACCGGAGGCAGGTCGCCCGATTCCAGTTTCACGGAGCGGATAAAGAAATCGGCCTGACGAGAAGCGTCTGTCTTGGGATTGTAAAAATGATAGGCACCGCGGATAAATCCATGCTTGCGGGCCTCGTCAAAGTTATGAATAAAAGCTGTATCGCTGAAATCACCTCCCTCGGAAGCTTTCATAAATACAAAACGTACAGGGAAAGGAGCTGTCTGGGTTTTCTGCAGTTCGCTCCAGTCTATCTGTCCCTGATGGTGGGACACATCGAAACCGTGCACCTCAAATCCGTATGGCAGACATACCCCGTATGCTTTCATGCCATAGCAAGGTTTCCAGCGGTAGGCGTACGGACGAATAAAAAAATAGTAGAAACAGATGACAAAACAGGCTCCAATGAAACCGAGCAACAGGTAATAACACCACGAAGGCATCTGCCACCGACGGATGGTCTTCTTCCCTTTGGAAGTCCTGCCCGACGTCTTTCCGGAAGCGGTCTTCTTACTGCCTGTCGCTTTTCGAGGCGCAGGACGCCTGCGGGTAGTTTTTTTCACGGGCTCGTTCACCGCGAGAATGGGTGATTTCTTTGTCATCTTAACTAAAGGTTTATAAAGAATTTCAACAGATATACCGGCAGAACCGGTTGAGCTTATTTCAACAAATAGCGAAGAATCCGGCCCTCTTTCGGTCGGCCTGATTCTTCGCTAAATCAATTTTCCTATAGAAAGTTCCCTTCCGGGAATTCAGGAATCAAATTATTTTGCCTGTTCGTACTGCAAAGTCTTAGTCGGCTGGTCGCAAACTTCTGTAGGACCGAAGTACTGGATAGGACCCGGATATACGTAAGCTGTTTCCTTAGCCCAAGTGTCACGTGCAGCAGCGAATGCCTTGAACGGAGCACCATCCAGTTTTACCAATGCTTTCTGGATAACCGGCTTCATTTCACCGTGACGACGTTCCATGTTCATCATCATAGTGATAGGCACACCACCTGCAATCCATTCTGCAGCAGGAGCTGTAGTGTTACGTACAGAAGACATGTAACCAGTCTTACCGTTCGCAATCAACATAGATGCAGTGTAACCCAGTGAGTAGCAGTAGTCAGCATCGAAGTTAGAAGGAGCAGCGCAACGTCCTTCGTAACCGAAGAAGTGATGCTGAGCAGCAAACTTACCTACGAACTTGCCTTCTTCTTTCCATGCAGCCAACTTAGTAGCTACCATTTCAGACAACAGCTTTTCAGTTTCAATCAAAGAAACCTGTACGTTTCCGTGCGGGTCACGGTCGAGTGACAACTGACGAGCTACGCCTTCCGGCAGAGAAGCATAGATAGCAGCGTTTTCTTCAGACAGCTTGCTGATGATATATTCACGCTGTTTAGAACGCTTGATGCTGTTGAATTCTTCACCGTTAGCAGCCAGGAAGTCGTTCAATTCAGCAATCAGACGCTTCATAGCAGGGATGAATTCGATCAAACCTTCTGGAATCAATACAGTACCGAAGTTGTTACCTGCAGCAGCACGGTCAGCAACTACCTGAGCGATGTAAGTAACGATGTCATCCAAAGACATGTTCTTAGCTTCTACTTCTTCTGAGATGATACAGATGTTCGGCTGAGTCTGCAAAGCACATTCCAGTGCGATGTGAGAAGCTGAACGTCCCATCAACTTGATGAAGTGCCAGTATTTACGAGCTGAGTTACAGTCGCGTTCGATGTTACCGATAACTTCTGAGTAAGTCTTGCAGGCAGTATCGAAACCGAATGAAGTTTCAATCATGTCGTTCTTCAAGTCACCGTCGATAGTCTTCGGACAACCGATTACCTGTACGCCATAGTTCTTAGCAGCATAGTATTCAGCCAATACACAAGCGTTAGTGTTAGAGTCGTCACCACCAATAATTACCAATGCCTTAATACCCAGTTCTTTCAAGATTTCGTATCCTTTTTCGAACTGTTCTTCTTTTTCCAGTTTGGTACGTCCTGAACCGATAATATCGAAACCACCAGTGTTACGGTATTCGTCGATGATATCAGCTGTCAGTTCCATATAGTTGTGGTCAACCAAACCGCCAGGACCCAGGATAAAACCGTACAGTTTGTTAGCCGGATTCAGTTTCTTGATTCCGTCGAACAAACCTGAGATTACGTTGTGACCACCAGGAGCCTGTCCACCAGACAAGATTACGCCGACGTTCATCGGAGCAAATTCTTTAGCTTCACCTTCCACGAACTGAATCAACGGCATGCCGTATGTGTTAGGGAACAGCTTCTTGATTTCTTCCTGATCGGCTACAGACTGAGTCGGTTCGCCTTCCTTAGCTACTACAGCACCAGTCAACGCTTTCGGCAATTTCGGCTGGTAAGCAGCTCTTGCGATTTGTAATGCACTTTTTGTCATAATTGTTATTTTTATAAAGGTGTATGAATTAATCTTTATTGTTGCTGTGCAAATTTCGTATTTTTTTTGCAAATATGAAAGAAAGCCGGCATTTTTAGCCGCATCTAGCTTCTTTTCTCTTCTTCTACCCTTGCCTTGATACGCTCCAGCAGGCGCAGACATCCCTGCAGACGCGGATTCTCATGACACACGTAGGCCTGCATGATTAACCGGTGCACGGTTTCTTTGACATCGGGTATATAGACAGCCTTGTCCAGTTGCATCTCAGCCGGAAATTCGGCCTGCTCTGCCCAAGCTTTCAGCTCGTCTACTTCTTCAATGGTATATACATTCTTGTCCATATAATAGATGATATTAAAAGGGATAACCTACTGCAAAATGAAACGCGAAATCGCGCTTGAAATCAGGAGAAATAATCGGATAACGGTCGCGTCCGGTGTACATCGGATTGATAGCCTTCATACCTCCATCGAAACGGATAATCAGGAAGTCCAGGTCGAAACGCAACCCTAATCCGTAGGCCACGGCCAGCTGTTTATAGAAACGGTTGAACTTGAAAAGTCCTTCAGGCTGCATTTCCCGGTTACGGATAGTCCATACATTTCCGGCATCGACAAATGCCGCACCGTTCAGTTTCCAGAACAAATGGGTACGATACTCCAGGTTCAGGTCGAGCTTGATGTCACCGGTATGGTTCACATAATCCAGACTGTTGCTGTCGCCACGGTAACCGCCCGGTCCCAGCGAACGGACACTCCATCCACGCACACTGTTGGCACCTCCAGAAAAATAGAGTTTTTCAAATGGAAGGCTCTTGGAATTTCCGTACGGAACGGCCACCCCTACCCCCACATGAAACACCAGGGCATTACGGTCGTCAATCATGAAATTCTTGGCATAATCGAAATCCGTCTTTACATACTGTGCAAAACTGATATTGGCCATCTGATACGCCTCCCCGTTCTTCGGACTGCCGTTAATCATCCGCGAAAACAGATACAGCAGGTTACCCGACTCTTCAATATTGAAACGGATGGAGTAAGAATTGCGTTGCGAAGTCTTCAGCGTAGTAGCTCCTGAGCTATTGTAAGTATACGTATATCCCAAGCGCACGATAAACAAGTCTTCGTAGCTATAACGCAACAGGGGGTTTCTCTCATCCATGTAGTCCAGGTATTCACGGAAAGTTTCCGAACGATAGGGCATGTAAATGTAGTTCAAGTCGAACACATCGAAACGATGAGTCGCTCCACGCTTCCCCCAACGGTAACTCCAGGCCGCAGAGGCCACTGTACGCTCAAATTCCGGACGAATCTGCCAGTTGTATTTCATCGTCACCTCAGACGTAGCACGACTCCGACGACGAAAATCAGACGAGAGGAAGGGGAACATAAATTCCGGGAAGCTCAAACTGGTTTCCACCCCATACTCCAGGTAGTTGCTGTTGGCATATCCTTCCAACCCTGTAACCGCTTCGTATGCCCCACGTAGCTTAATGGTAAAGGTTTCAGAACCCTTAAACAAATTCCGGTGGGAATAAGCTACGGAAGCCGCAGCACCCAAGTCACCCGCCGAGTTGGTACCTTCAATTTCAAAAGAAAGCGACTTGTTCTTGTTTCGGGTAAGCATGACGTACGCATCCAGATAAGCCGAATCAGCCTCCAATTCTTCACGGAAACGGATGTTGGAATATTTCAGGATGTTCAATCGTCCCAAAGCAGAATAAGTATTCTGCACATCGCGGTTACGATACAGTTTTCCGGATTGCAAATAATTATAATCACTGATTACCTGCGGACGCAAGAACAACTTATCCTTATAGAAAAAATTCACTCCACCCGAGCGAAGAGAATCCACTCCTTTCAAGCTCTCGGAAGTCAGCTCTGCAAAGTCCACATCGAACATAAAATCAACGTTGCGAATATAATACTGACGATGCTGTGAAGGAGGGTCTTCCTTCTTTCGCCGATAAGGATGGAGTTGCATAATCAAGTCGACATTGCGCGAGTTACGCATGGTATCGACCTGATACGTAATAAAATCTTTGTTGAAACGATAATAGCCCCGGTTCTGAAGATACTGTGTAATGCGGTCACGTTCCTGATCAAGTTTGTTTACGTCAAGACGAGAACCGGCCTTCAGATAAGAACGGGCTGAATCAGCCATCAGGTAATCATGTATCTGGTAGTCGGCAATATCGTATGCCATATGCGAAATCAGGTAAGGCTCACCGGAATGAATCTGATAACCGACCTTGATTTTTTTCCCCTTCACCTGAGTGTACATACTCACCTGCCCGCTCATGTATCCCATGTTACGCACCGCCTGTTCTATCTGCAAGCGGGTTTCTTCCGCCAGATTCGGATCATAAATACGGGGAGCATCTCCCATGCGGTACAAGAAACGGTTAATCCACTTTGTAGAATCCTTTCCAGCTGCTCCGTAAATGTACATAGGGAGTTTCACCAGACTGAACCACTTGGCATTGGGTGTCTGGCGAAGATACATATTCATCTGCGAAGGTTTGATTTCCTTGTTATCCGATTCTACTTTTACGTTATCCAGAAGATAGTGTCCCTCAGGAATGAATTTACTGACCGAACATCCGCTCAGAAAAAGCAGCAGGACAAGCAGGCCGATATAGATACGGGGGATTATCTTCATACAAACTGAAACTATATGCAAAATTTTATATGCAAAGATAGGCAATATTAAAAATATCTTCTTAGCTTTGTTCTTAAAATATAATTAAAAATCCCCGTCACACTATGCTGAGCAAAAACAGAATCAAATATATCCGGTCATTGGAGATGAAAAAATACCGGAAAGCAGAAAAAGCTTTCTTGGCCGAAGGTAACAAACTGGTCAACGACCTGCTGGGACACTTTTCATGCAAACTGTTGATTGCTACGGCCCAGTGGCTGGAAGCTCATCCGCTTCTGCTCGCTCAGGAAACCATTGAGGTAAGTGCGGAGGAACTGGCACGTGCCAGTCTACTGAAAACCCCGCAAGAAGTGCTGGCTGTATTCGAACTACCTTCTTATACTTATGATGATTCATTACCCGGCCATTCACTCTGTCTGGCACTGGATGACGTGCAAGACCCGGGCAACTTAGGCACTATCATCCGCATTGCCGACTGGTTTGGCATAGAAGATATTTTCTGTTCACAGGGTACAGCCGATGCCTTTAACCCGAAAACCGTACAGGCTACGATGGGAGCTTTGGCACGCGTCAAGCTGCATTACTGCGATTTGAAAGAATTCATTCGTGTGCAGACAGAAAGAAACGTACCGGTGTTCGGCACCTTCCTGGACGGGAAAAACATCTATTCGCAGGAATTATCGGCACAAGGGGTTATCATAATGGGGAATGAAGGGAACGGAGTGTGCAAAGAAATTGAAGCACTCGTTTCTCAAAAACTGCTGATTCCTAACTACCCGCAAGGAAAGGATACCAGTGAATCATTGAACGTAGCAGTGGCCACTGCCATCGTGTGTGCGGAATTCCGCCGCCGTCCGTCATAAACGCACCAGACGGCTTCGTTCGGTAAATTCCATCTTCTGCAAATCAAAAAACGGCACATGGAAAGCATAAAGCGGCTGGTCTCCTGTCACCGCAGAAACTGTCCGCGCACGAAACTCCTGAAATGTTTCGCCTTTTCTTAATTCCGAATCAGAAGCTGCCAGAACAATCAGTCCGCCCAGCCACTGGGTATTCCGGACCTCTTCTTCTAAAGGCTCCATCGACACCCACGTACGACCAGACACTTCCAACCCTATACGCTGCATGCGGAACAGTTTGTCCTGCCCCGCATGCCAGAGATAATGAGATGCATAATACTGCATAAGTATCAGCGTTTGGTAATTTCCTGCCGTTTTACCCTACGAAGGGTATCGTTCTGCGCAAGTGTATCAGCTTTTACGGCTACAGAATCAATCTGCTTCTGCAAATTCTCTTCATGCATGCGATAACGCATCAGACGTATATCGCTGATTAAGGCCGATGAATGTTCTTTTCCGGCGTAATACATGAATCCGCTCACACTCTTGTACTTAAATGCAGAATCCGGACGAAGCATCAGGCGCTGTATGCCCGAAGCCTCCACCACCCGACTGATTCCCTGCGTACTGTCGTTATCAAATACCAGGTTCATGGCCATCACTACCTTACCTTCATGCTTACCTTTAGGCAGGAAAGAGAAATTTGCTTCCAGTACCATCTTGTCCCTCTCGTGGAACGATGTATCAGCCTTCAAATCGAAAGTCAGCTTATTAGTGAGTGTAGAAGAGGTCAGCCAATAAATGGTACGGTCCTGCCAGAGGTCTACCGTATCACCCGACAATGAAACCGCCACCTCTCCGCTGCTGCGTACTGTCTGTTTTTTCAGCAGCTCGGCAGTAGTTTCCATGCGCTTCTGCAGATTCTGATAAATCGTATTCATCTCGTCGCTGTGACGTGAATACCATACCATAGACGAATCAAACTCCGCCTCTGTTACTCCATGCTTCTGGAATACGTATGCCAGGTAAGCCTGTTTCTTGTAATTCTCATCGTAAGGCAAATCCGCACTCATCGTAGTTGCCAGATGGTAATCATAAAGCAGGTTCTCCATGGCTTGCGGCTGAATAATTTCCTCCGGCACTTTCTTGCCACAGCTCCACATGCCGCACAGCGCCAGCATGGACACTCCTATAAGCGATATTCGTTTCATTTCTTGGCTTCTTTATGGGAAGAATTCGCATGCGTTTCCGTATTCAGGTAATGCGAATAAAAAATAAGCAAGGCAATGATGCCGCAACTGATAGCCGCATCGGCAAAGTTAAAAATCGGGCTGAAGAAAATAAAGTGATCACCTCCTACAAAAGGCATCCAGTCAGGCCAGTAGGTATCGATAATCGGGAAGTAGAACATATCGACCACCTTGCCATGCAACCAGTCGGAATATCCCTGTCCCAGTGGAACCCACGAAGCAATCTGCGAATGCGTACTCTCGCTGAATATCTCTCCATAGAACACACAGTCGATGATGTTACCCACTGCGCCGGCCAGAATCAAGGAAAGACAAACCAGGTAACCATTCTTCACCTTGTCCGTCCGTTTCACCAGTTTCACCAAATAGACCGTAATCAATATGGCAGCCACGATACGGAAAAGCGTCAAGAACAGTTTAGCAAAAATCTCCAGACCAAAAGCCATACCGTTGTTTTCCGTAAAATAGATATAAAACCAGTCAGTCACATGAATATTCTCATGCAAATACATGTTCGTCTTCACCGCAATCTTGATAAGCTGGTCGATAATCAGTACTCCTGCCACCACAAGAGTAACCAGACGTCCCTGAGTGAAAAATTTTTTCATCTTCTTCAATTTGCAAATTGGATTCAAAAAAATTGAGAACTGAAAATTGAAAATGGATCACTTTGAAAAGTCCCGTTTCTCAATTTTCAATTCCCAATCTTCAATTAAAAATTCATTTCGTTACTTCTTTCCCTGCTGCTTGGCCTCGATACTCAATGTAGCATGAGGAACAGCACGAAGGCGCTCAGCGGGAATCAATTTACCTGTTTCGCGACAGATACCGTAAGTTTTGTTTTCAATACGGACAAGCGCCGCACGCAAGTTTTGAATGAACTTCAGCTGACGGGCAGCCAGACGAGTAGTTTCTTCTTTCGATAAGGTATTGGCACCTTCTTCCAACACTTTATATGTGGGAGATGTATCGTCAGTATCGTTACCATCTGTGTTCATTATACTACTTTTCAGTTTCTCATAGTCGCGTTCCGCGAGCTGAAGTTTCTCCATGATAATGGCGCGGAATTCCTCAAGTTCTGCGTCAGAATACCTTGTTTTTTCAGCCATAGTGCTTAAGTTTTAAGTTAATAATAGTATCCACCCGACTAAAGCCGGGTGGATGAGTTCATATTACAGCTTCGTTACATTTACATACAACGAGAAGTCATCAAAGTTAAGTTCAGTACCGTCAACCACTTCATCAGCCAATGTCAGTGAGTTAGCTAGCACCTGGTTGCAAATATAAGTATTATATTCATTTATCGCGTCATCGGTATTTGAATTTTTTGACAGCACGATAGCAATCTTGTCAGTAATTTCAAAACCGCTGCTCTTACGGATATTCTGAATACGGTTCACCAGTTCGCGAGCAATACCTTCACGCTTCAGTTCATCGGTTACAGTCACTTCAAGCGCTACAGTCAACTTACCTTCGTTGGCTACCAGCCATCCCGGAATGTCTTCACTGAAGATTTCTACGTCGGCAGCTTCTACCACCGCATCTGTTCCGTCAAGCTGGAAGGTGTAACTTCCGTTCTTTTCCAGTTCAGCAATAGCTTCCTGCGACATACCTGCCACAGCTGCAGCCACCGCTTTCATCTGTTTTCCGAATTTCGGGCCCAGTTTCTTGAAGTCACATTTTACTTTCTTCACCAGTACGCCTGCCGCACCATCCACGAACTTGATTTCTTTCACATTCACCTCATTCATAATCAAATCTTTCACGGCTTCGATATGCTGCTTTTGCGCTTTATCTACCACCGGAATCATGATACACTGCAGCGGCTGACGAACCTTGATGTTGACCTTACGGCGCAAAGCCAATACCATAGAAGTCACATCCTGTGCCATCTGCATACGAGCTTCCAGTTCTGCATTAATCAGGTTTTCATCGGCTACCGGGAACTTGGCAAGGTGAACAGATACTACCTGATCACGTCCGGTCACCGCAATCAAATCCATGTACAGACGGTCTGCATAGAACGGAGCAATCGGTGCCATCAGCTTAGCTACCGTTTCCAAGCAAGTGTACAATGTCTGATAAGCAGACAACTTATCAGTTGACATGGCACTACCCCAGAAACGTTTACGGTTCAGACGCACGTACCAGTTACTCAAGTTATCGTTTACAAAGTCTGTAATCAGACGGCCAGCCTTTGTCGGTTCGTAATCGGCGAAGCAAGCATCCACATTCTTAATCAATGAATTCAACAGTGAAAGAATCCAACGGTCAATTTCCGGACGCTCATTCATCGGCACATCTTCTTCAGCGTATGTAAAGCCATCTACATTGGCATACAGTGCAAAGAATGAGTAAGTATTATACAATGTTCCAAAGAACTTACGACGTACTTCATCCACTCCATCAGTATCGAACTTCAGGTTGTCCCATGGAGAAGAGTTGGTAATCATGTACCAGCGCAACGGGTCGGAACCAAACTTCTCGATGGCGCCGAACGGATCTACGGCATTACCCAGACGCTTAGACATCTTGTTTCCGTTCTTGTCGAGTACCAGACCATTTGAAATCACGTTCTTGTAAGCCACACTGTCGAACACCATTGTAGCAATGGCATGCAATGTAAAGAACCATCCACGAGTCTGGTCCACACCTTCCGCGATGAAGTCGGCCGGATAGTAGCTGCGTGAATCTACCAGTTCCTTGTTTTCGAACGGATAGTGCAACTGTGCATACGGCATGGCACCTGAGTCAAACCATACGTCAATCAAATCTGATTCACGCTTCATCGGTTTGCCTGAAGCAGATACCAGGATGATGTCGTCCACATACGGACGGTGCAAATCAATCTTATCGTAATTTTCCTTGTTATATACACCTGGCTGGAATCCTAATTTCTTATACGGATTTTCAGTCATGAAGCCAGCAGCAACAGACTTTTCAATCTCGTTGTACAGTTCTTCTACTGAACCGATGCAGATTTCTTCGCCATCCTCACTTCTCCAGATAGGCAACGGAGTACCCCAGTAGCGCGAACGACTCAAGTTCCAGTCATTCAAGTTTTCCAGCCACTTCCCGAAACGTCCGGAACCAGTTGACTCCGGTTTCCAGTTGATGGTCTTGTTCAACTCAATCATACGGTCCTTGCAAGCAGTAGAGCGGATAAACCAGCTATCCAGCGGATAGTACAACACCGGTTTGTCGGTACGCCAGCAGTGCGGATAGTTGTGCACGTGCTTTTCAGTCTTGAATGCCAGTCCCTGCTGTTTCAGCATCATGCAGATATATACGTCGAGCGATTCAGCAGCCTGTGCAGCCTTTTCATCGTATTTTCCGTCTATAGTGAACTGCGGGTCGTACGCATTCTTCACCCAACGGCCTTCATATTCCTTATATTTTTCTACATCGACGCATTCCTTTACGAAAGCCTCATCCAGTTCCTCCATCAGGTAGAACTTACCGGTCAGGTCAACCATCGGACGAGTCTCGCCTTTCTTGTTAATCATGAACAAAGAAGGAATACCTGCTGCACGAGCCACGTTCGCATCGTCCGCACCAAATGTCGGCGCAATGTGTACGATACCCGTACCGTCTTCTGTAGTTACATAATCACCCGGGATTACACGGAAAGCTTTGGCCGAAGCTTCTTTCCAGGAACCGTCTTCTGCAGCTTCCACTGGTTTCACCCATGGGATAAGCTGCTCGTATTCCATACCAACCAGGTCAGTACCCTTGTACTCACCTACCACCTTGAACGGAATCAGTTTATCACCCGGCTTGTAGTCTTCCAATGCAATGTCTTCTGCTTTTTTATTGAAATGCGTATAGAGCAAAGGTTTGGCAAGTACCACCGTCATCTTTTCTCCATTATAGGCATTGTAGGTCTGAACTGCTACGTAGTCAATCTTCGGGCCCACACAAAGTGCCGTATTTGAAGGCAATGTCCACGGAGTAGTAGTCCATGCAATGAAGTAAGGTGTACCCCACTCTGCCATTTCCGGCTTCGGATTCTTCATTTTGAACTGACCTACCACGGTAAGGTCTTTCACGTCGCGGTAACATCCCGGCTGATTTAACTCATGCGAGCTCAAGCCTGTACCAGCTGCCGGAGAATACGGCTGGATGGTATATCCCTTGTACAGCAAACCTTTCTTGTAAAGCTGCTGCAACAGCCACCACAAAGTTTCAATGTAACGGTTATCGTAGGTAATGTACGGATTTTCCAGGTCTACCCAGTAACCCATCTTATGGGTAAGGTCAGTCCATTCTTTCGTGAACTTCATGACATCCGTGCGGCAATGCTTGTTGTAATCTGCCACCGAAATCGTTTTACCGATATCCTCTTTGGTAATTCCAAGTGCCTTTTCCACTCCCAGTTCTACCGGAAGTCCGTGTGTGTCCCATCCTGCTTTACGCTTCACCTGGAAACCTTTCATGGTCTTGAAACGACAGAATGTATCCTTAATCGTACGTGCCATCACGTGATGAATACCCGGCATACCGTTAGCCGAGGGAGGACCTTCGTAGAACACGAAAGAAGGATACCCCTCACGTTCTGTCATACTTTTAGAGAACACATCGTTTTCATCCCATTTTTTCAGCACCTCCTTGTTTATTTCTGACAAGTTGAGCTGAGAATATTCAGTAAACTTCTTACTCATAATTATGTAGTTTTTATCTAATTTCTAATCATTCAGGAAGTAACCTCCCAAATTTAGGCTGCAAATTTATAAGAAAAAAAGGTTATATAAAAGAAATAAGAAAAAAATACTGCCGGATAGCATAGTTTATAAACTTAAATAAACCTATTAAAATGAAAGGCCGAATATGCACAGTTTATCTAGCGTAGTTTTTTGCTTGAGCATTCATAACAACCCTTATATTTGTTTTTCAAAAAATCTCCTTACCTTTAACGCCCTAACCCTTTACTATTTTTATATGAAAGAAATCAGCACAATTTTATGGATGGCGGCAATATGGATGATAGGACTAATGCCGGTTCGTGCCGCCGCAGGAGCACTAGGCAGCGACCTGCAAGGTGAAAAAGGTAAAACCGTGATTTGCCGCGGAGTAGAAGCACATACCTCCGGGCCAATGATTCAGGTGGGACAGGTAGCACCCGATTTTCACGCCGTCAATGCAAAGATGGAAGAAGTAAGCTTATCCGAGTTCAAGGGAAAGAAAGTAATACTGAACATCTTCCCCAGTCTAGACACTCCGACATGTGCCTTGTCCGTAAGGCAATTCAATGCCCGGGCCGCAGGTCTGGAGAATACGGTCGTGCTATGCTTGTCCATGGACCTGCCCTTCGCACAGTCACGTTTCTGTTCTACCGAAGGACTGGATAATGTCATTCCGCTGTCCGTATTCCGCAGCCGTGATTTTGTCGCACACTACGGTCTCCAGCTAGCCGACGGCCCCTTGGAAGGTTTAATGGCCCGTGCAGTTATCGTAGTGGACGAGAGCGGAAAGGTAAGTTACACCCAGCTGGTGGAAAACATTTCCCACGAACCGAACTACGAAGCGGCTTTAAAAGCTGTACAATAAGCAGAAAGTGAAGGGATGCTCATTCCCTTCCTTTTGCATTAAACCGGAATCCCAACCCCAACATCAGGTTGTTGGGGTCCTTGAAGTCGTGCAACTGATACCCCACATGCAGAAAGAGGTTCTTGGTGATATCGGTTTTTAAAGCCAATACCTGATAGAATGAATCGGTGTCGGCTCCTTTGCAAATGACATTCCGCCCAATACCTAAATTGATAGAAAATATCGGCATCACAACTTCTGCCCGCACGGAAAGCCCTACGGCAAACTGTTCGCGGAAAGGAGGACGATAGAACTTGATGGTCTCCGCATCGGGTTGCCCCACACTATTGGCTATGTAACTGGAAATATTGGCACTTTCATCGTACTGTGCATCGACTGATACACCGGCTCTGAAATAACGGCTGAAGTTGTACATCGGCGTAAAATTCAGCCCGAGAATACCAAATGAACCGGGCACCAGCACAGGATTTCCCTCTGCTGGAAACACGCCTTTCTTCCGGGTAGCTCCGTACACAATGAGGTCGTAACTGACATAGGGTTTGAAAGGCGGACGCCGAACAAGGCCGGAAGAGCCATCTGCCAACGCGGCACGCGACGTTCCTCCGAAATAGCGCGTCAGACCGATACTGGCTCCGAATGTGTTCACCCCGGCATTGGGATAACCGGTATTCCCGTTTGAAAAGTGCGTCGCACCGATTCCTGCCCTAAGATTTGTCTGCGCATCCAGTTGCCAGTTCAACAGGAAACTCAGGTGAATGTACGCATTCATTTTGGAACCTACCACCCTGTTGTAGGGATTCGATTCCGCATCATACTTCTTCCATCCGAAAGAGGCTCCGAAGTTCCATTCATAATCCAGTGACAACCGGGGAGTCAGACTGGCTATGCGCGAGGTCTGAAAGGCATACACTGACCAGGGGTTTCCCAGTTCGGAAGAATGGAAAAACGTGTTATACCCCACCCCGATTCCTTGTACGGCATGAGGATACATTCGGCCGGAATAAGTATCCGGCGCAAACTTGAACCCGTATTTCAAATGAACCGACAGGTTTTTCCGGATGGGAGAAAACGTGGCATTGTTTCCGGCAAAGAACTCATGCGTGGGAAAAACATAAGCCGGCTTGACGTCAATGCCTGCCATGTGAATCATTTTCCGGGAAAGACTGTCCTTGCCATCGGCATAGAGAGAAAGTGCACGTAACAACACAAGCGCACACATGCACAGTCTGAGTGCAAGTCTATTTATCTTCATCGGTAATTGCAATAGGAATGATTAAATAATTAAACGGTTTCTTGCTGGAAAGCGTACCGGAGATTTCTAATTTCTTTCCGGTCAGCGAGTTGGAAAGATAGGCTTTATAAGGTACGTGATACTGCTCTATTCCATTATACACTTCCAGACGTACGTGCTTGCCTGCCTCTACGGTTTTCGATACCTTCAATTCCTTGTCGAGTCCCGCATCCAGCCGTTGTTCATGATGACGGAAAGAGACCTTCGTGCCATACAATCCCGGGGTGCCGCTCACTATATCCGGAATCTCCACCTGGGAAGCAGCATCGCCCAGCAACTTCCGTAAATCGTTTTCATCTCCTCCCCAGCCGCCATACTGCATGTAAAACTCCACGATACGGGCTGAATTCTTATAAGGATAAAAATACACTGTGGCGGGACTACTGGCATCCAGGGTATTCACTTCCACCTGTTCTACGGGTTCCAGCATGTAATCGAAGGAAGAAAACTGACTCCAGTCGTATGACACACTGTCTATCTGATATTTACGGGTAGGAGAAAAAGACACGCGAATCACCTTCTCTTCATAACGGTTGCCCACCCTGACAAATGTTTCAAACGGCTGGTCATAGAGATTCTCGCCGGAAATAAAATGCAATTCACTGCCGTTTCTTTTTTCCACACGAAAATCCAGAAACGCATTCTTGCAATACACAATGCCGGTTTCTCCTTCCTCAAAAGGAAGATATTTGGAGTTTTTCCCTTCCAGATCTGTGGCCGACACTGCGACCCCTTCCCTCAGACTTTCTACCCCTAAAATATCCCAGTTGTCTGCCTCAAAGCAAACAGTTACTTCTTTTTCTGTTTCGGATAAAGACACGGAAGGTTCTGCCGACAGGAATCTGTCAATAAAAACATCGCTGTTGCATCCGGCCAAAAGCCACGCGACAGCGAGAATACCGCATTGCAGCCTACGGAATGTGGTTTTCATTATCACATGCATTTACTTGTTCATAGGTTTATGATTCAAAACATAAAGTTAGACAGTTTTTCAATATGGCAAACATATTTCTGCAAAAAAGCCCTTCATTGACACATTTTTTAGCAGTAAAAGAAGTTAGCTAACAAGCATTATAATATCAATGATTTTACGTACATTTGTCTGACATTCTATTAAACTCGCATACGTATGAAATATTTTGAAGTGACCTTTACCGCACAGCCGTGCAATGAAACTATCACAGATGTATTATCGGGACTGACAGCCGACATCGGTTTTGAAAGTTTCGTGGAATGTGAAAACGGCATGAAGGCCTACATCCAGCAGAGCCAGTTCGACGAGGCCGCGCTTAAGCAAGTGGTGGAAGATTTTCCGATACCCGGCGCAAGCATCAGTTACTCCATTACGGAACCGGAAGACAAGAACTGGAACGAGGAATGGGAAAAGAATTTCTTCCAGCCCATCGTCATCAACAACCGCTGCGTGATTCACAGTACCTTCCACAAGGATTACCCGAAGGCCGAATACGACATCGTCATCAATCCGCAGATGGCTTTCGGTACCGGACACCACGAAACCACCAGCTCTATCTTAGGAGAACTGTTAGAGGCTGACCTGAAAGGCAAATCGGTGCTCGACATGGGATGCGGCACATCTATCCTGGCCATCCTGGCCAGCATGAGAGGAGCCGAAAAGGTGACTGCCATCGACATTGACGACTGGTGTGTGAACAACTCGCGCGACAACATTGCCCTGAACGGCATTTCCAATATCACCGTGGAACTGGGAGATGCTTCCCTGCTGAACGGACGGGAACCTTTTGATGTAGTGATAGCCAATATCAACCGCAACATTCTGCTGCAGGACATGCCGGCTTATGCGGCCTGCATGAAGAAAGGTTCGGAACTATACATCAGCGGATTCTACACGGAAGACATTCCGGTGCTGCGCGAAAAAGCGGAGAGTCTGGGCATGGAATACGTGCATCACCGCGAAAAGCACAACTGGGCTGCCGTGAAATTTATCATGAAATAAGCAAGCTGCCTAAATAACGGCAAAGGCTGTCAGCGCTTCAATGCCCTGACAGCCTTTTTCATGTCTTCACTCACACGGTAGGACTCACCGATTTTCTGAATGGTCTTACGGAAAGTAAAATCGTCCAGATGACAATGACGCAGAAAAGCCATGGTCTGTTCCGGAAACTTGACAAAACAGAACGAAAATGCCCAGGCCACAGCCATGCGCACATAGTATCCCTCATGACGAATCCCGTCGAGCAGGGAAAGATACTCCTCCAAATGGGCTTCATCCAGGAAATAGCTCATTCCCATCACCACGCCGAAACGTACCTCATACTCGCCCGATGCCTTCATCCATTCTTTCAGGTATTCCCAAAGCCGCACCTTATTACGGCGGATAAAAGCTTTTCCTCCTCCAAACTTAAACGTATCGCACACCGACCAGCTGTTGATAATCCACACAAAACGTGTCACACGGTGAAGATAGACTTCCACGTCCTCGTCAGGACGGATGCAGCCTAACACCATGCCTTGCAGCATGCGTTCTTCCATGTAGAACCCGTCGGCTGTATCAAAGTAGCGCTCCCAGTCTGCCTTGGCAATCCTTGCAGCCAGTTTCCGCAACGCCGGCAAACGAATGCCCAACACATGTTCCACCCCCGGGTGAAGCCCCTCGGTAAACTTGCGGTTTCCCTCTTCCGCCAGTATCAGCAGATATTCTTTGACGGTCAAACCGTCCAGTCGAAACTCTTCCATACCTTATTATATAGCAAGATTTAAAACGTGGAACAAAGATAGGGAAAATTGAAAAATTTCCACCCATTTGTTTGGCGTTTTCATATTAATGGTTACCTTTGCGAGTGAAACAACAAAAAAACAAGAAAAATAACATTATGAATCTTTCTACGGTAAATACATTCTTCTGGTGGCGCCGCTTACAACTCCAAAGGTCGTAAGGGAACTCAGTCGCATGTATATACCTCAATAGTAATAATATCACAGAAGGGCTGTCGTAACTTTACGACGGCCCTTTTTGTTTTTTCACCCTAATGCAAACAAGTACACTCATGAAAACTTATCAAGTAAACCAGGAAGGATTTTATGGAGATTTTGGTGGAGCCTACATACCGGAAATTCTCCATCGCTGTGTGGAAGAATTACGCAATGCCTACCGCAAGGTGCTGGCAGATGAAGGATTCCAAAAAGAATACGATGCATTGCTCAAGGACTACGTGGGGCGTCCTTCACCACTTTACCTTGCTCAACGCTTATCAGAAAAATACGGATGCAAGATTTACCTGAAACGGGAGGACCTGAACCATACGGGAGCACACAAAATCAACAACGCCATCGGACAGGTGCTTCTGGCCCGGAGAATGGGTAAGAAACGTATCATCGCCGAAACAGGAGCCGGACAGCACGGAGTGGCCACGGCTACGGTTTGCGCCCTGATGGGAATGGAATGTGTGGTCTACATGGGAAAGACCGATGTGGAACGGCAACGGTTAAACGTGGAGCGCATGCAGATGTTAGGGGCCAGAGTGGAAGCCGTGACTTCGGGCAACATGACCCTGAAGGATGCCACCAACGAAGCCATACGCGACTGGTGCTGCCACCCGGCGGACACGTACTATGTGATTGGTTCCACGGTAGGGCCTCATCCCTACCCCGACATGGTAGCCCGCTTGCAGTCGGTCATCAGCAAGGAAATCAAAAAACAGCTGATGGAACACGAAGGACGTGACTATCCGGACTACCTGATGGCCTGTGTGGGAGGAGGAAGCAATGCTGCCGGAACCATCTATCACTACTTGGACGATGAACGGGTGAAAATTATCTTAGCGGAAGCCGGAGGAAAGGGAGTGGAAACGGGATTGTCGGCCGCTACCATCCAGTTGGGCCGGCTGGGCATCATTCATGGTTCCAAAACCCTGGTCATGCAGGATGAGGACGGGCAGATTCTGGAACCGTATTCCGTTTCGGCCGGACTGGATTACCCCGGCATCGGTCCCATGCATGCCAACTTAGCCGCACAGAAAAGAGCCACCGTGCTGGCTGTCAATGACAACGAAGCCCTGCGGGCTGCCTTCGAACTGACACGGCTGGAGGGCATCATTCCGGCACTGGAATCGGCCCATGCCTTAGGAGCACTGGAGAAAGTGAAGTTCCAGCCTTCGGACATCGTGGTGCTGACCGTATCGGGAAGAGGCGACAAAGACATTGACACTTATCTGAAATACAAAAACAACCCTGAAATTTTTTAAACGAGAAAAAACATGAAGACATTTGCTTATACCACCCGCTACAAAACGCTGCCCGGCGACTTGCATACGCCTGTGAGCACGTACCTGAAAGTGCGCGACCTGTTTCCGCAAAGTATTCTGCTGGAAAGTTCCGATTACCACGGAGTAGAAAACAACCGCTCTTTTATCGGACTGAACCCCATTGCCAGTTTCTCCGTGAACCACGGAATCGTGACCACGGTCTTTCCGGACAAAAGCCGTGAAGAACGTCCGCTCACTCCCGAGTTCCAGGTGGAAGATGCTTTCCAGTATTTCCTGAGACAGTTTCAGGTGGAAGGAGAATATGCCCGCTACGGAGGAGTGTACGGCTACACCACGTTCAATGCCATCCGCTATTTCGAACAGATTCCAGTGAAAGACAGCAGCGACCCGAAGAACGATGCGCCGGAGATTCTCTACATTCTCTACAAGTACCTGATTGTGTTTAACGACTTCCAGAGCGAGATGGTGCTGGTGGAGCTGCAAGGCAACGACGAGCCGAGCCACATTGACGAAGTGGAAAAGGCGGTACTGAACCGGAACTACACCACCTACGCATTTCGGGCGACGGGCGACACCACCAGTACGCTGACCGACGAGGAGCACAAGGCCAATATCCGCAAGGGCATTGCCCACTGCAAGAGAGGCGACGTGTTTCAGATTGTGCTTTCCCGCCGTTTCATCCAGCGCTATGAAGGCGATGATTTCACCCTCTACCGGGCATTGAGAAGCATCAATCCTTCGCCTTACCTGTTCTATTTTGATTTCGGCGGTTTCCGGATTTTCGGTTCCTCTCCCGAAACGCATTGCAAGATTGAAGCGGGAAAGGCCACCATCGACCCCATTGCCGGCACCACCCGCAGAAGCGGAGACAAAAAGACGGATGCCGCACTAACTGAAGCCCTGCTGGCCGACCCGAAGGAGAATGCCGAACATGTGATGCTGGTGGACCTGGCACGGAATGACTTGAGCCGGAATTGCCACGACACACACGTGGAGTTCTACAAACAGCCGCAATACTACAGTCATGTGATTCACTTGGTGAGCAGGGTAAGCGGCACACTGGACAAGGAGGCCGACCCGATTAAAACGTTCATCGATACCTTTCCGGCCGGTACCCTCAGCGGAGCTCCCAAGGTAAAGGCCATGCAGCTCATCAGTGAAATAGAACCGCACAACCGAGGGGCTTACGGAGGTTGCATCGGCTTCATCGGACTGAACGGCGATTTGAACCAGGCCATCACCATCCGCACCTTCGTAAGCCGTAACAACGAGCTCTGGTTTCAAGCCGGAGGGGGCATCGTAGCCAAAAGTGACGAGAACAATGAACTGCAAGAAGTAAACAACAAGTTGGGAGCATTGAAAAAAGCCATTCTCCTGGCCGAAAAAATATAACACACCATGAAAATTGTCATCATCGATAACTACGACTCATTTGTGTACAACCTGAGTCATGCGATAAAAGAATTAGGAGCAGAAGTCACCGTGAAACGCAACGACCAGTTCCGGCTGGAGGAGCTGGAGGAATTCGACAAGATTCTGCTGTCGCCCGGTCCCGGCGTTCCGGAAGAAGCCGGCCTACTGCTGGATGTCATCCGTACGTATGCCGGAAAGAAACCGATATTGGGGGTCTGCCTGGGCGAACAGGCCATCGGTGAAGTGTACGGAGGAAAACTGACTAATCTGGATGAAGTGTTCCACGGCATACAGAGTTCCGTCACCCTGACTGCGACGGACTATCTGTTCGAAGGACTTTCCTCCACCGTACAGGTAGGAAGATACCATTCCTGGGTAGTCGACCGGAAAGATTTCCCGGAGTGTCTGGAGGTAACCGCCGTAAGTGAAGAAGGATACATCATGGCACTCCGTCACCGTACCCTCGATGTGCGAGGCGTGCAGTTTCATCCGGAATCCGTTCTCACCCCCGAAGGGAAACAGATGCTGGGCAACTGGATACACCATCAATAAAGAAAACCCTATTTTCTCACTCATAAAACTTAGATACACAATATGAAACAAATACTGAAACGGATATTCCACCACGAAGAGCTGACACGCGAAGAAGCCTGCACGCTGATGCAGAGAATGACCGGTGGTGAGATGAATGAAGCACAGACAGCCGCCCTGCTTGCCGCCTTCCAGATGCGCGGAGTCAAGGTGGACGAACTGGTCGGCTTCCGCAATGCGCTGCTTCAGGCTTGCGTGCCCGTCGACTTGCATGAATTTCATCCCATTGACATCGTGGGTACCGGAGGAGACGGGAAAAACACCTTCAACATCTCCACATGTGCCTGCTTTGTCGTGGCAGGAGCCGGTTACCGGGTAGCCAAGCACGGAAATTACGGAGCCACTTCGGTGAGCGGAGCCAGCAACGTGATGGAACGCTACGGCGTAAAATTCACAAACGACGCGGACAAGTTGAAACGTTCCATCGAACAATGCGGCATGGCTTACCTGCACGCTCCCCTCTTCCATCCGGCCCTGAAAACCGTGGCTCCCGTGCGGAAGGCATTAGGAGTACGTACCTTATTTAATTTATTAGGTCCGCTGGTCAATCCCTGCCATCCGGCCTGTCAGTTGTTAGGAGTGGCCGACCTCCCGCAGATGCGGCTTTACACCAACACGCTCCAGCAGCTCGGCATCCAGTTTGCCGTGGTCAACAACCTAGACGGATACGATGAAATCTCGCTGACCGACGAATTCAAGGTGATGACCAATCGTTACGAAACCATCTATCGTCCTTCGGAATTAGGTTTTTCCATGGCACGCCAGGAAGAGCTTTACGGAGGAAACACCCCGGAAGAGGCAGCCGCCATTTTCGACCGGGTGCTGCACAACGAGGGCAGCAAGGCACAGACCGACTGCGTGCTGATCAATGCCTCGTTTGCCATCCAGGCACTGGAGCCTCAAAAGAAAATAGAAGAATGCGTGGCACTGGCCAAAGAATCGCTCGAAAGTGGAAAAGCCCTGGCCACTCTACACAAGTTCCTTACCCTTAACCAATAAACAAATGATGACTACTGATATCTTACATACCATTGTGACCCATAAGCGCACAGAAATTGCCCTTCAGGAAGAAGCCGTATCTCAAGACTTCCTCATTCAGCAGTTGGGCACTCCCCATCCGTCGAAAAGCCTGAAGCAGGCACTGACCGCATCGCCCTCGGGCATCATTGCGGAATTCAAACGACGCTCCCCGTCGAAAGGAGATATTGCTCCACAGGCAGACCCGACCGTCATCGTCCCCGGCTATGAGCGTGCAGGTGCTTCCGGCATCTCCGTACTGACCGACCCGAAATTCTTTGGGGGCAACCTGAAAGATTTGCAGGCCGTCCGCCCGCTGACACACCTTCCGGTGCTGCGAAAAGATTTTATCGTCAGTCCCTACCAGCTATATCAAGCCAAGCTGGCCGGTGCAGATGTGGTGTTGCTGATTGCAGCCGCCCTGACCGTAGACGAATGTAAAGCCCTGGGGAAATTGGCCCACCAGCTAGAAATGGAGGTCCTGCTGGAGATACACACGGAAAGGGAACTCGACTACCTGCACGAGCATGTAGACCTGATTGGGGTCAACAACCGGAACTTAGGCACATTTCATACGGATGTGGAGAATTCGTTCCGCCTGGCCCGGAAGTTGCCGAAGGAACTGCTGTGGGTATCCGAAAGCGGCATCTCGCAACCCGACACGTTCAGGCAATTGCGTGAAGCCGGTTTCAGAGGATTCCTGATGGGAGAAACCTTCATGAAAACGCCTTCACCGGAAAAGGCTTTGTCGGACTTTCTTCAAGCTCTTGCCTTATGATTGTCAAAGTGTGCGGCATGAGGGAGGCGGAGAACATCCGTCAGGTGGAGCAAACAGGGGCCGACTGGATAGGATTCATCGACTACGAAGGTTCTCCCCGCTATATACCGGGCGTACCGGAATACCTGCCGGAGACGGTACAGAAAGTGGGAGTGTTTGTCAATGCTTCCCTTCCGCGAATCCGGGAAAGAGTGGCGGCATGGCAACTGGATTTCGTCCAGCTCCACGGAAAGGAATCGTCGGAGTTTTGCCGGAAAGTGCAACAGACCGGCCTACGCGTCATCAAGGCCTTCTCCCTGCGTACGCCTGACGACCTGCTGGCGACGGAAAGCTATGCCACCTGCTGCGACTATTTTCTGTTCGACACTCCCTGCAACGGATACGGAGGTTCCGGCAAAAGCTTTGACTGGGAAATCCTGACGCACTACCACGGCGAGACGCCTTTCCTGCTAAGCGGAGGGCTGAAGCCTGAAAGCCTGGATGCGTTACTGAAATTCAGCCATCCCCGCTGGGCTGGTATCGACCTGAACAGCGGCTTTGAACAGGCTCCCGGCCTGAAAGATGCGGCTGTCCTCTCTGACTTTATTAACTCTTTCAAACAAAACAAGTACAACCTCTAAAAACTTAGTGATATGAATCGCATTGACCAATTATTCCAGACACATAAAGACCACGTGCTTTCCATTTATTTCTGTGCAGGTACCCCGGCCCTGGAAGGTACTGCCGAAGTCATCCGCACCTTAGAACGGAAAGGGGTGCAGATGATTGAAATCGGTATCCCGTTCAGCGACCCGATGGCCGACGGTCCTGTCATTCAGCACGCAGCCACACAGGCCCTGCGCAACGGTATGACGCTCCGCAAGCTCTTCGGCCAGCTGGAACAAATCCGCACAGATGTCCGCATCCCGCTGGTGCTGATGGGCTACCTGAACCCCATCATGCAGTATGGTTTCGAGAATTTCTGCCGGCAATGTCAGGCATGCGGAATCGACGGCGTGATTATTCCCGACCTTCCTTATAAAGACTACTTAGAAAGCTATCGGCCCATTGCACAACAATACGGCATCCACGTGATTATGCTCATCACGCCGGAAACCAGCGAAGAACGCATCCGGCAAATCGATGCGCATACCGACGGATTCATCTATATGGTATCTTCTGCGGCCGTGACGGGAGCACAAAAGGAATTCAATGCACAGAAGCAGGCTTACTTCCAGCGTATCAAGCAAATGCAGTTGCGAAATCCACGGATGATCGGGTTCGGCATCTCCAACAAATCCACTTACGAATCGGCAGCGGCATACGCCTCCGGATGCATCATCGGGAGCAAGTTCGTGACCTTGCTCGAAGAAGAAAAAAATGCAGAAAAAGCTATCGACAAACTGTTGGAAATGCTAAAAAACGAAGGATAATTAATCATTCTGTTATTTTTAGCGGCTTATTCTTTTAGTCAAAGCATATTTTTGCTATCTTTGTGCCAAACTAAACGAAGCGTCAAATGATAAAACCAGATTATCCTTCCGTATTACTCATCTACACTGGAGGCACAATCGGTATGATTGAAAATCCGGAAACCGGTGCCCTGGAGGCATTTAACTTCGACCAACTTCAGGAAAACGTGCCGGAACTGAAACGGTTCAACTACCGCATTTCCTCTTACCAGTTTAACCCTCCTATCGACTCCTCAGACATGGAGCCGGCCTTGTGGGCCAAACTGGTCAAAATCATCCAGTATAACTACGATAACTTCGACGGGTTCGTGATTCTGCACGGCACGGACACCATGGCTTATACCGCTTCCGCACTAAGCTTCATGCTGGAGAACCTGAGCAAACCGGTCATCCTTACCGGAAGCCAGCTGCCCATCGGTGTGCTACGTACAGACGGAAAGGAAAATCTGATTACTTCTATCGAAATAGCCGCTGCAAAACATCCGGACGGAACTGCCGTAGTACCGGAAGTCTGCATTTTCTTCGAGAACCACTTGTTGCGTGGAAACCGTACGACCAAGATTAATGCAGAAAACTTCAACGCGTTCCGTTCTTACAATTATCCGGCACTGGCCACGGCCGGTATCCACATCAAGTACGAATACGACCGTATCCGGAAGGTGGATCCCAACCTGCCCATGCATGCACACTATGTATTCGATACGAATGTGATTATCCTGACACTTTTCCCGGGTATTCAGGAAAACATCGTGCGCACGGTGCTCAACACGCCCGGCCTGAAAGCGGTAGTGCTCAAGACGTACGGCTCCGGAAATGCGCCCCAGAAGCCCTGGTTCATCCACTTGCTGGCAGAAGCTACGGCAAAGGGAATCGTCATCGTCAACATTTCACAATGCCAGACGGGTATGGTAGAAATGGCACGTTACGAAACCGGTCTGCACCTGCTCGATGCGGGTGTCATCAGCGGATATGATGCCACTGTGGAAAGCATACTCACCAAGCTGATGTTCCTGCTCGGCCACGGTCTTACTCCCAAGGAAATACGCAGCGAAATGAACCGTTCCATAGCCGGAGAGTTTACCAAGCCCATGTTGTAACCTAAATGTAACACCTATTTCATAAGGACGAAACAAGAAAGGGTCATCTTTGTAACGAAAACTAAATCACATTGAATTTTGTATTAATTAATAGAAAATACGCATGAACGATTACCGGATTTTAGTTGTAGACGATGAAGAAGACTTGTGCGAGATTCTAAAGTTCAATCTCGAAATGGAAGGATACATGGTAGATACTGCCAATTCCGCCGAAGAAGCCTTGAAACTTGAATTGCCACATTACAACCTGATACTGCTGGACGTGATGATGGGAGAAATTTCCGGATTCAAAATGGCCAGCATGATGAAAAAGAACAAGGATACACAGAATATTCCTATCATTTTCATCACCGCAAAGGATACGGAAAATGATACGCTGACCGGATTCAACCTGGGAGCGGACGACTATATTTCAAAGCCTTTCTCTCTGCGTGAAGTCATCATGAGAGTAAAGGCGGTGTTACGACGCACGGCCGGCGTACAGACTCAGGTGCCCGAACAGCTGATTTATAAAGGACTGTCGGTCAACATTCCGAAGAAGAAAGTAACCATCAACAACGAGGAAATTTCATTAACGAAAAAAGAATTTGAAATACTTCTGCTCCTGTTGCAGAACCAGGGACGCGTATTCTCCCGCGAAGACATTCTGGCGAAAGTATGGCACGATGAAGTGTACGTGCTCGACCGTACGGTTGATGTGAATATCACCCGCCTTCGCAAGAAAATCGGTGAATACGGTGCTTGTATCGTAACCCGTCTCGGTTATGGATACTGTTTCGAATGTGAATAAATTACGGTGGCACAATCATGACAAAATTTTCTTATCGCATCCTCCCTTTCAGTCAGAGGCTGTTTCTTTCTGTCATATTCCTTTTCCTGGGATATGCAGTATGCTTCATGCTGTTTCAATACAAACGCGAAAAGGCTTACAAAATAGAATTACTGAACACGCAGCTGCAAAACTATAACAACCAGCTGTGCGACTTTCTGGCCGATCATCATGGGGTCAACTCTGACTCCATGCAGAGTTATGTGACGACTCACATGATGCCCAACCTGCGGGTGACGCTTATTGAGCCGTCGGGGAAAGTCGTGTACGACAATACAAATGCCAACTGGAAAAGCTTTGCCAACCACTCTTCACGCAAGGAAGTGCAAGACGCACTTATGTATGGAAGCGGCTATTCCATCAGCCGCCAGTCGGAAAGCATTCAGGGAGAGGAATATTTTTATTCCGCACGCTATTATCCTCCCTACCGCATCATCATACGGTCTGCCCTTCCCTACAACCTGAGTCTGGCAGAACACCTGCAGGCTGACTCAGGCTATTTATGGTTTGCGCTGATTATCTGTCTGGTACTGATTTTCATTTTCTACCGCTTTACCCGGAAGCTGGGAAAGTCCATCACCAAACTGCAACAGTTTGCCATGAAGGCCGACCGGAACGAACCGATTGACATGGACATCCTGCAAACTTTCCCCAAGAACGAATTGGGAGAGATTTCACAACACATCATTAAGATATACAAACGCCTGCACCGGGCGAAAGAAGCACTCTACATTGAGCGTGAGAAACTGATTTCGCACCTTCAGACCTCACACGAGGGATTGGGTGTCTTTACCAAAGAACGGCAGGAAATCCTGGTCAACAACCTGTTTACGCAATACATCAACAACATATCCGATCGCAACCTGCGTTCTACCAATGAAATTTTCGATATTCCGGAACTGCAACCCATCATTGAGTTCTTAAACCGGAACGAAGGCAATTTCAGCAAAGAGGAAAAGCGGTATGCCATGCACCTCAACAAGAACGCTCGCTCGTTCACCGTGGAATGCATCATCTTTCAGGATATGTCGTTCGAAATATCCATCAACGATATTACCCAGGAAGAAGAACAGGCCCGCCTGAAACGTCAGTTGACACAGAACATCGCCCACGAGCTGAAAACGCCCGTCAGCAGCATTCAGGGATACCTGGAAACCATCATCAGCAACCCGAACATTCCGCAAGAAAATGTCCGTGTCTTCCTGGAAAGAAGCTATGCCCAGAGCAACCGTCTGACCTTCCTGCTACGCGACATCTCTGTGCTGACCCGAATGGACGAGGCACCGGAACTGGTAGAGAAAGAGCAGGTAAACCTGAGCAAGATTGTAGAAAACATTTTGAACGAGGTGGCACTCGGTCTGGAAGAAAAGCATATCACTGTGGTGAACAAGCTCCCGTCGGAAGTCATACTGACAGGAAGCAGCTCGCTGCTCTACTCCATCTTCCGCAACCTGACCGACAATGCCATAGCCTATGCGGGAAATGACATACAAATCACCATCAACTGCTTCCGCGAGGATGAGAAATTCTACTATTTCAGTTTCTCTGATACCGGCGTGGGAGTACCCGAAGAACACCTGAACCGCCTGTTTGAACGCTTCTATCGGGTAGACAAGGGACGCTCACGAAAATTAGGAGGTACAGGTTTGGGACTGGCCATCGTGAAGAACGCCGTATTGTTCCATGGCGGAACCATCTTCGCCAAGAACATGCCGAAAGGAGGACTGGAATTTGTCTTCACACTGAAAAAAGATATATAAGGATAAAGCACTCCAAGCAAGACATTCTGTATTTATTAAAGACTAAAGCTACTACAATTTTCCCTAATGCCAGTACTGACAAGGAAGTACTGGAGTACTCCCCTGAAAGTACTGCAGTACTCCTTTGACAGTACTGGAGTACTTCCTTGGCAGTACTAAGAATTGACTTTTCCTGATATAACTAGACGTTTTCTCTTTTTATAAACTGGAACAGTAGACACTTTGACTTTATCAATTAAATCAATCGCCTTCTTTTATCCAATTAATCTTTCTTCCCAATAAATCTGGAGTTATACAAATTCGTGGAAATGGCAGATGCAAAAATGTAGTTTGACATCGACAAGTCTCCAATTCACATGATAAGATACTATGAAGTCCAGCACATTAGCATTATATAGCAGGCATATTTTTTCTCTTACGAAATTATTGTCTATGGGATAGTATGGCAACTCCACACCAAGGACTGAGCATATTTCATGGCTGAACCATATAGAAAATCAAGATTCTCTTTCGTGTGACATTTATTTTATTGACCATATTTTTATTACTGGTTCAAAAAGTATAAGATATTATATTTATGGTTTTTATGTATTTACATTTAAATAATTTATATTGAAGATTTGTCTTATAGATTCAACAACGTAACTTTGCAGTACTTAAAGACTTCTTTTCTAAACAATTGTTTTATTTATGACAAAAAAAATATAAAGCCAAGAGGATATTGGAATAACAAGAATAATTGTGCAAAAGTTGCAGCTTTATGTTCATCACGTTATGAATTTAGCAAGAAATATTCTTCAGCTTATAACAGTAGTCTAAGAAATGGTTGGATTGAGGATATTTGTAAACATATGTCCGGTCGTTCTATTCCATGTGATTATTGGAATAAAGAAAGATGTAGATTGGAAGCATTGAAATATTCTAACCGCTCAGAGTTCTCTAAGCAAAGTAATGGCGCTTATACTGCTGCCTTGAAAAATGGATGGCTAGATGAAATATGCAAGCATATGATTATAAAATGGCAGCGTAAATGGGATAAAGAAAGCTGTAGAAGAGAAGCTATAAAATATACTACTAGAACAGAATTTCAAAATAATTCACACGGTGCATGGGCAGCAGCAAATAAGAAAGGGTGGTTAGATGAAATATGTAAGCACATGACTGTAAAATGGCAACATAAATGGGATAAAGAAAGTTGTAGAAAAGAGGCTCTTAAATATACCAGTAGAACAGACTTTGAAAATAATTCATCTGGAGCATGGGCAGCGGCAAACAAGAAAGGATGGTTGGACGAGATTTGTTTACACATGGAAGTTTTAGGGAATCTTTTTCAACGTTGTATATATGCTTTTGAATTTTCAGATAATTATGTTTATGTAGGTTTGACTGATAATTTCAAGCGAAGAGAGAAGCAGCATTTGAATCAAATAAAATCTCCCGTATATCAGCATATACAAGAAACCCAAATAAAACCAACAGCTAAAATACTGAATGAATATACAGATAGAACCCTAGCTCAAAAATTAGAGAAATTTTATTTAGATGATTATTTTAAAAAGGGTTGGAATATTCTTAATTCTGCAAAACCTGGAGCATTAGGTGGTAAATATATATATTGGACCAAAGAACGTTGTATAGAGGCGGGGAAAAAATGTCGAACAAAAAGTGAATTCATTAAATTTTACAATGGTGCATATGCTAGTTCTCTAAAAAATGGTTGGTATGATGAAGTGTCTGCACATATGATTTCACCGATTGCTAAACCTCAAAAATGGGACTTTAATAAAGTACAAACTGAGGCATTAAAATATTCTACAAGAAATGAATTTGCTCTTAAATGTTATCCTGCATATAATTATGCACGAAAAAACAAAATTCTTAATAAAGTCTGCTCACACATGGTTCATCCAACTCCTTTAAGAAAATGGACTCTTGAGGCTTTAAAAAAAGAAGCTAAAAAATATAATAGCAGAAGTGAATTTCAAAGTAAGAATAGTTCTGCCTATAGTATTGCTGCAAAAGAAAATCTACTAGATGAAATTTGCGTTCACATGAACCCTTTACGAGAAGCCCCCAACTATTGGACAAAAGAAAAATGTCAAGAGAGGGCTTTACTGTATAAAACTAAATCAGATTTTAAAAAACATGACGGAAGTGCATATACGACGGCTGTTAGGGAAAAGTGGCTTAATGAAATATGTACTCACATGACTAAACCCCAAATTAAACGTAAGTGGACAATTGAAAAATTATATGCTGAAGCAAAAAAGTATAAAACCATTAAAGAGTTTAAAATGAAATCACATAGCGCATACGTTACAGCTCAGAATCTAGGAATTGGCAGACAAATTTGTTCCCATATGTATAAAGGAAAGAGAAAGTTAAGAGCTTTAGAGGAAATAAAACAACAAAAGTTAAGTAAGAGTTTTGAGGATAATTTGCAATTATCTTTCAATATAGATAAAATAGAGATATAGTTTTATCTTTATTTTTGGGATAAATATAACATAATCTACTCTGTAATACCATATCACAAAAAATCAGATAATAATTATTTGTAATAGAGAATTATTGAATACATTTACGCATCAGGTAATATTGCCTGTTACGACAAAACATATAAAAAGTATGATAGAACAAATAACCTTTAAACTAAATGAGGCAGAGTACGAGCTATATATGCAAATAGAAAATAATTATATTATAGATGCTCAAAAACGATTTAATACAGTGAGAATATATCATGAACTTATAAATCAACTATCTTCTATATGTAAAGATAAACAATATAAGAAACCACAATTAATAGTCTCAAAATTTCAAGATATTTTAAAGATTAATGATTTATTGTCAATTACATTTCTTGATACAATAACTAATTGCCGTGATTGTATATTGTCACATGATAATGAATGGTACAATAAATTTCATGAGAAACAATCATATTTATTGATATATGAGTTCTTCATTACTTATAATAAACATAATACTTGCATAAACAATATAATAAGTAACGATTTTATAAATTTGTTAGATGAACAACGTCAGTCTTTGTCTGAGAAAATAAGATTATTTAAGAAAAAACATAAAATCGAGAATATAGGAAAAAAGATTAGAAATGATATTGCTGCACATATTAATCCTGATTTCGATGTATACAATAAAACTTTAAACTATTTGGATAGAAACGAAGTTATTGCAATGTTATCAGATTTTTTAAAAATAATCCAAGAAATGCAAGACTTCTTTTTTAAACTACTTGATTTATACTCTAAAAATATAGATAATAAAAGAGCAAATCTCAGAAATAATATTGCCAACTGTAAAGAAAAATATAAAAAGGTTATTACTCAAGAACAGAATTCAATATTAGATTCTATGGCTAAACAATTGCAACATTAGACACTGTCCAAAATTTTGCATCTCTCAAAATGTAAGTATTCGGCCAACTACAGGTATTAAACCTTTATATACAACAATAGCGACTG
>ONZW01000289.1_pt1 | contig 44428 bp, 34 predicted proteins | sample 1671071 | NCBI WGS metagenome assembly ONZW01 (sample SAMN06348119, study PRJEB24527) | human gut metagenome | biome: human gut; feature: ankylosing spondylitis patient; material: feces | host: Homo sapiens | place: China | collected 2015-10
ACCGCGGCCACGGCGAACGCCATCGCCGAGGCACCCGTCTTGCTCAAGCCGTTCGGCTCGGCGGTGTCCACCTTGCCGTTCGTGCTCGGCTTGACCGCCGGCTCCTGCGGCTCAGGCTTGGTGGACGGCTCCTGCGGGTCGGGCTTCTCGCCATCAACCTTCACCAGAGCCTTCCGGGCGGCCTGCAAAGCGGCAAACGCGCCGGCCACCTGGGCGGGCGTCGCGTCCTCGTCGGCGGTGACCTTCTTCGCAGCGTCGAAGGCGGCCTGGAACGCATCCCAGCCGGACTCGTACTTGTCCTCGGTCAGCTTTTCGGCGGCGGCGATCGCGTTGTTCAGCGCGGTCTTGTCGGCGGCCTTGACGCTCACTTCGAAGGTCTTGGAGTACTCAGTGTCCTTGAGCGTCACCGTGAACGTGGCCTTGCCGACCTTCGCGAACGGCTTCGCGTAATCCACAACGGCACCATCGGCGTCAACCGCGGCAACCCTACTGCCAAAAGGCCTGAAAGCCTAAGCTCCTGCGACTGGACTTGAACCAGTGACCGTCCGATTAACAGTTAGAAAGTCTGATAGAATGACACTTGGAACGATTGGGCAAAACGGCTTCATTTCAACGGTTTCACCGTACTTAAGGTGTACTTAAACCGTAAGTAAGAGGTAAATGGAAGTCAGAGAATGTCAGAGAATGGGGAGAGGCAGGGAGGCAGTCATGGTGCGCAAAGCAAGAAACGGCATCGTCTACCCATATCGGGTCGAACGCCGGAAGAGACTGTCCGACGGAACCGTAAAAATCTACACCAGCTACGAGTTCAAGGTTGACGGTAAGACATACAGCTGCAAAAAATACGTTGACGCCAACAAGCGACTGACGGAACTGCTACAGGAACGGGCCAGATTCGGCAGCGCCAACAACAGCTCCATCACACTCGGGGCTTTGTGGGATTCCGTAACCTCATATCATGCAAGGCCGAACCGTCGCCGAGTCGCCAACGTGGCGCGGTATCCGGCATGGAATTGTCCCGCGCCATCTGAGTGGTCTACAATGCCCTCTAATCCAAGTTAGGAGTAGGGCCATGGGATTGAAAGAATTGAGATTGAAACGTGGAATGACACAGCGAGAGCTGGCCGAAAAGGTTGGCATGTCAGGCGGCAATATCGCGGCTATCGAGTGTGGTAGGCGCTCTGAGGCTAACTTAACCTTAGCCACTGCGATAAAGCTGTGCGACGCTTTGCGTGCGCGTAATCCACGTAAGCTGCTTGATCCTGATTCCGAGACTTCGGCGGATTGAATGTAATCCGCCAGGGCTAGACGTGTCTTTATAGCGTAGCTGGCCCACGAAATGCTAATGTTCAGCCGATATGATCGGCGTAAGAGTAAGGAGGTGGCATAGTTGCCGGGAATCAGTAGGTTTTTCGGTATCGTCATTTACATGTATGCCAATGACCATGGCCCCGTGAAGCATTTTCACGCGGAATATAATGGCCATTGGGCTAAGTACTCGTTTGATGGCGATTTGATTAAGGGCGGTTTGCCTAGGAAACAGGAACGTTTGGTGTTGGCGTGGGCTGAAATACACCGTGAGGATCTCGAGTCCAATTGGAAGTGTGTGGAGGCCCATGTGCAACCCGGACACATCGAGCCGCTTAGGTAAGGAGGTTTATTCATGTGTGACGGTGTTGTTTTGGTGACTGACGCTGTTCCGTTGGACGGCCACCGTGTGGCGGTCAGGTTCAGCGATGGTTATAGCGGCGTCTTGGATATGGCTAAGTATTTTGGCTATCCGGCGTTCGCTGGGCTGAATGATCCTGCGGTGTTCGCTACTGCGCGTGCTGGTCTCGGTACGGTGTTGTGGGGTGACGGTGATATAGACGTCGCACCTGATACCGCGCGCGAGGAGGCCGTGCCGTTGGGCGCGTAGGCCGCGTTGATGAATCCCGGTTGCTTTTGCGGCCGGGATTTTGTTTATTCGAACATGTTTGGCGGGGTTCCGCCTGATGAAAATACCCCAAGAGTGTTGCGTCACTCTTGAGGTTTTGCTTAAGACAAACGGATTTATAAGCCCTCTCATTTTAGCAAGGGGTTGCCCGTCATCTAACCCAAACCGCCATAAGGAAATCCAATGGCAGAAATGGCTTTTTACCGCCAGCCACGGCGCGCGGATGCTGAGGGAGTCGAACCCGCAGATCACCACTGTCGATCAGCACATGGAGATGCGCGGCAAGGTGATGGCCGACATCGTCATCAGAAAGATTCACGGCATCGACTCGCCGCGTACGGTGATGTTGCCGACCGAGCTGGTGGTGCGGCAGTCGGCGTGACCTGCGCAGGCTCGCAGCTGGACGCCGGCCGCGAGCCGTTGCGGGACCTCAGGATTTTGCGTCGGGGCCGACATCGGGATTCACGCCACCGACATGACTGCCGGCCGCCGCGACTGCGTCCAACGCGGTGCGCAGATGCGCAGGCGGAATCACCCTCCGCCACGCCATCAGAGAGGCCCAGTCGGCCACGATCCTGAAATACCTACGCCGCGCGGCCGACCGCGACAGGCTCAGATCATGCAGGCCGCCGCGAATCGTCGCCAACGTCACCACATCGCCGAGGTTGAGCGCCGCCTGGCGAATCGCCGTGATGTCCAGCACGGAATCCACCTCGCGCATCGCCTCATCCCATGTGGGCTGCAGCATGGTCCGGTCGGACGTGCACACCAGCGCGGGAATGCGGATGTCGAGCCGGCGCGACACCTCGGCCTGCGCATTGTAGATCGCCCGCATCCACCCGGCGCGGGGAAAGAAACGCTGCGGGTCCACCAGCGGATGGCGCAGATAATCCCAGTCGCCGCCGGTCTCGCAATCGATGCAGCGGCCGTAGAACCCCGGATCGCGCATCGGCATCACCGTTTTGCCGCCGCCCAGCTGGAACGCCTGAACCACGGGCGTCGACAGTATGCGGAACATGCGGTTGCCCTGCAATTCCAGCCAAGGCGAGTCCAGCGCGACCGCCTCGACGTGATGCGGCCGCTGCGAATTCAGCCACAGCACCGAGCTCAGCCCGCCCTGCGAATGGGCGACCAGCAGGATGCGCACCTGCTCGCCCTGCTCGGCGACGACCAGGTCGCGTAGGGCGTTGAATTCCGCCGCATAATCGTGCAGATCCTCGATATATCCAGGGGTCTGGCCATCCCGTAACGACCGCCCGAACTTGCGCAGGTCGACGGCGTAGAAGGGAATGCCGAGCGATTCCCAGAACTCGGATTCGTGACGGCGGTAGAAATAGTCGTTCCACCCGTGCACGTACATCACCGCGAGCCGGTGCCCGCGCAGCGCGAACCGCTGACGCCTCCATCGCGCGCTCATGGGCAGCTTCGAGGGGTCCCGGCGCACGAATGTGGCGACGATATCGCCTTCGTCATCATGGCCGAGATGGATCGTCGCCTGCTGGTAGCCATCCATTACGCAGTCGGGCTGCCAGTCGTCCACGGTGGGGCGCGCGGCGAGTTGGATATGCAGCGGATCGGTCATGATTTCAATGTACTCGCGTCGCGGGAACCGACAGGACGACTATGCCCCGCATTATCTAAACGCGAACGCGAAATACAACAGATTGCGCGGCCATGTCGGAATGCGTCGACACAGGCGAGCCACGGATGGCGAGCCACACGGCGGTCGGGCGGCGGACCGCGACTGCGGAGAGGCTCCGCATGCCACGGCCGGCACAACGACAGACACCCCTTGTGACCGTTTACATCATCTGCGTATACTCGAACCTGTACGCGGTCGTCCGACGACGGCCGCACGCGTAAAGGAACAATGATGTCAACAACTACTCACGCGCCGAACAAGGTAGCATCAACGAGCGGCAAACCGACCCGGCGTCTGGCGAACCGCACTCGGACGAAGTCGTCTGCACGTTCCAACGAAACACCGGTAGACCAGAACAGCGATAAGCAACCGGCGAATATCCAGCAACACGAAGCAAACACCGATGCCATGGATTCCATGGACGATGCACAGAAAAAACCGACCATCCGCGACGTCGCCCGTCTCGCGGGAGTATCGTACGGAACGGTCTCCCGGTATCTGAACGGCAACACCCACGTCTCGCAGGACGCAGCCGAACGCATCGCAGCAGCCATCACCAAATCACAGTACACGCCGAACAACGCCGCACGCTCACTCGCGCAACGCCGCACGCTCACCGTCGCGCTGATCATCCAGGTCGAATCGAACGAGACCATCGCGCAGGCCGGTATGTCAAGGGCGATGGCCGGCGCCAACCAGGTCCTCGGCGACGCGGGCTACCAGATGGTCACGCTGATCGCCAACAGCGAGGACTCCACGCGCCGCATCGCGCAGCTGGTGCAAAGCGACTTTTCGGACGGGTACCTGCTGTTCTCACTGAGCGAGGACAGCATGCTCGCCAACACGTTCGCATCGGTCAAGCGGCCGGTGGTCCTCTCGGAAGTCAGCGAACGCGAGAACCTGCCGTTCCCGGCCGTGGACTTCACCAACACCGAGGGGCAGCGCGACATCACGCGCTACCTGCTCGACCAGGGGAGGACCAAGCTGGTGTACGTGTGCGGCCCCGGATACTCACCATCGTCGAACAACCGCTTCGACGGCTTCAAGGCGGCGATGGGTGACCGGTTCAACGAACGCCACGTCTACTACGCGGACGACTGGGAGAGCACCAGCGGCGAAATGGCCGTGGTCGAGTTCCAACCCATGCTTGACGAGCTGGACGGATTCGTGTGCGCCAACGACAGCATCGCGCTGGGCGTCATCAACCAGTTGAACCGGTTCGGGTATCGGGTGCCGGACGACATCGCGGTCACGGGATTCGACGATTCGCCAATCGCCCTGCTGGCGAACCCGAAGCTGACCACCGTGCGGCAGGATTCGCAGCTGCACGGCGAGACGATGTCGAGGCTGTTGCTGTCCATGCTGCAAGGCGACATCGTGGAGCCGCATTACGTGCAGCTGCTGCCGACGACCATCGCGGAGCGCCAATCGGCGTGATCTAGGAAGAACCACGCTCTCAAAACTCGCAGATACAGGGCGAAAATAACGAATAGTCCCTTGTATCTGCGAATTTTGAGAGCCTCATATTGCAACGCACGACCCCACGCGGCCGTTGCCGGAGCGCCACCGCCGGGCGCACTCCGATTCTTCCGTATGTCGGCAAGGTTTTCACGATACAATGGTTCAGTCTGTAACCGGTCACAAGCAGTTGCGGACACGACAGATAATCAACAGCAGATCATCACGAAAGGGGAAATCATGGCTGATAGATTCGGAGCTTTTCTGCCTCACGACACCTCGGGCGACGTTGCCCAGCTGCACGGCATCGGTCTGCAGAAATTCGGCGACACCTGGTATGCATATGGCGAGAACAAGGTAAACGGCAATTTGTTCCAGGGCGTGTGCTGTTATACAACCACCGATTTCATCGCATGGCGCAGCCACGGCATCGTACTTGATGTGCAAGAAGACGGCTCCGCCCTCGCCGCCGACCGTATCGGCGAGCGGCCGAAGGTGCTGCATTGCCCCGCCACCGGCAAATATGTCATGTATATTCATGCCGAAACGCCCGACTACGGATACGCGTACATCGGCGTCGCCGTGGCCGACGCCCCAACCGGCCCGTTCGCATTCCAGACCACCATCACGTGGCGTGGCTACCTGAGCCGTGACATCGGCGTCTTCCAGGACGAGGACGGCAGCGGCTACATCATGAGCGAGGACCGCGACCATGGCACGCACATTTACCGTCTCGCCGACGACTACCTCACCATCGTCGAGGACGTCGCCTGTGAGCGTGCCACCGACTACCCATACGGCCTGGAATCGCCGACCATCATCAAGAAGGACGGCCTGTACTACTGGTTCGGCTCGCAACTGACCAGCTGGGACACCAACGACAACAAGTACTCCACCGCCACCGACCTGCACGGCCCGTGGAGCGAGTGGAAGCTGTTCGCGCCGGAGGGTGCGAAGACCTACGATTCGCAGGTCGATATCGTGGTGCCGCTGGACGACGACCCGTACAACAGCGAGCACTTCCTGTTCATCGGCGACCGCTGGCAGGAGCATGACCTCGGCAACTCGCCGATCGTACAGATGCCGATTTCCATCGCCGACGGCGTGGCGTCGCTGACGTGGAGCGACACCTACGAGGGCACCACCCACCGCTGATTTTCGCGGGTTTTCGCAGATCACGGATTTAGCCGGCGTGGTCCGGCATTGAGAAACGGGCCTGTGGCATGATTTGCCGCAGGCCCGTTTCGCGTCTTTCGGCGTTCCCCGGACGGCAGCGACGGCGTGACGGCACAACGGCGTGACGGCGCAGCAACGCAACAGCAGCAGGTACGGCCGGTTTGCGTTCCTATGTGCGCGTCGAAACGACAAGTGCGCGAACATAAGAACGCAGATGGCTCTGTTTGCGTTCTTAAGTGCGCACGATCGTCGTTTCGGCGCGCACTTAGGAACGCAAACCGGCCGCTCACGCACGGCGCTTGCGGCTGACCGTCACGGCCACACCGGCGGCGAGCAGCAGCGCGAACGCACCGGCCACGCCAGCCACCGAGGCACCGGTCTTGGACAGACGTTCTGCTGACCGGCAGGCTTCTGCGCGCCAGGCTTCTTTCCTGGTTCGGTCTTGTCGGACATGACCTTGACGACCTTCAGACCATCGGCGGAGAACGTGTCGCCGACCGTGTACTCGGTCTTGGCGGGCTTCGCGGCCACCTTGATCGATTCGACGGTCGCCGGCTTCGGCTTCTCGGCCAGGGCGTTCTGTGCGGCGGTGAGGTTTTCAGTGCGGTGGCCACTTCGTCGACGGTTGCGTTCTTGTTGGCGGAGACCTCCTTGGCGGCGGGCTGACCGTCGAGCTCCACGTATGCGGAGGAGGTTTCACCCTCGACGACGGTCGGCGTGAACGCGGTGGTCTTCAGCGTCGGCTTGGAGTCGGAGCGGATGAGCACCACATCGTCGATGTAGCCGTTGGCGTCATCGGCGAGGCCCATGTCGGAGAAGCTCAGCCACAGAGCGCCTTCAGGCGCGGCGTCGGTGGGCACGGTGAACGTGGTGGTCACGTACTGCGGCTCACCGGCCTTCGTGTCGGCGGTGGTCGATGCGGTGGCGAGCTCGTCCGTGTACTGTGCCCATGCGGAACCGGTGCCGCTGCCGGCCTTACGGCTCTTCACGGTCGCGGTGGCCACTTGGGACCAGAAGACTCGCGAAGGCATGATTCTGCTCGTCAACCGTGACGAGCACAACGCCCATGATGTGACAATCGACCTGACATCGTTGCCTAGGCTGGGGGAGTGGCCGTCCGTCACCAGCTCGCAGATGCTGCCCAGCGACGATATCTACCGCACCAATACGGCCGATGAGCCGGACGGCGTCACCTTGCAGCCGCTATCCGCCGCGCTTGATGAGGGTCGGATGACTGTTTCGTTGCCACCGGTCACATGGGCTTCGGTGAGGTTCACGGCCTGATTATCGCGAGCTCACGCTCTCAGAACTCGCAGATACAGGGCCGAATTCAACAAAAATGGTCTGTATCTGCGAGTTTTGAGAGCGTGATTTTCCTATCAACAACATAATGGGGGCTCCCGAGCATCGGGAACTACCCATTATTCGTCGTCATGTGCTGACAACCCGCGCCGGCAACGCGGTCATGTGGCGCTGTCGCCAATCAGCGGCAACGCCACGAACCTTGGCCTCCTTGAAGGCCTGAGCGGACGGCTTCCACGAAGCGGCGGTGTAGTCTTTTCCTGCGCCGGCGATGATGAGATATACAAACCCCGCGGGCGTTGCCTCCGCGGGGTTCGTAACGGGATGTATCAGGGATTCGATTGGATCAGTCGTCGCCCAGAGTGATATGTACGCCGCCGACCAGCGCGCTGATCACGTTGTACAGCAGCGCGATGATGGTGGCAAGGAGCGTCACCAGCACGACGCCGACGATCGCCAGAATGGTGACCACCGACAGTACCGTGGACAGGCTGAACACGCTGGACAGGTTCAGGCTGTCGGCGGCCAGACCGGTGGACGAGACGATATTGTTCAGCTGGTCGAACACGCCGACCGCGTCAAGCAGCAGCCAGACCAGGGCGGCGGCAAGCACTTCGATGATCGCGCCGGCGATTGACAGCATGAACGTCACCTTCGCCACGGACCATGCGTTCACATGGGTCAGCGACAGGTTCATGCGGCGGGCGCGCGGCGTCGAACGGCGCGGCGAACGCAGGGACGCACGCGTTTTGTTGGCGCGCGGCTCGCTCTCCGACTGCGGCTGGTTGGAAATAGAGCGCGCGACCCGAGGGGCGCTTTCGCGGACACCTTCGTGCGGTTCTGCATTGTCATGCGGACCGGGCACGAACATGTCGGTCCGTCCGGGTTCGAGGTTGTCACTCATCGTTGCTCCTTGTCGTTCCCCGATGACTCTTAGCCGAGGCTACCAGTTTTCTGAGACGATTATGCCTCGTCATCAGTGTTGTTCACATTCTCGTCAGATGCCGCGCCCGAATCACTGCCGGATGCGACGCTATCCGCGGTATCCGGAGTGTTTTCGGCCGTATCGGGAGACGTGGTCGCGGATGCGGCCGCAGCCGTATCATCCGTCGTCTCGACTTCGTCTTCGCCGGTTTCCTCGTTGCGGGCGATGGAGATAATCTCGTCGCCCTTGTCGGGCTTGGCGAGCGTCACGCCCTGCGTGGTGCGGCCGGTGCGCTTGACTTCGGTGACGTTGGAACGGATCACTTTGCCGGACTTCATGATCGCCATGACCTGATCGTCTTCGCTTACGATCAGGGCACCGACCAGCGATCCGCGACCTTCGGCGAGCTGTACCGCCTTGACGCCGAAGCCGTTACGCCCCTGCAGTCGGTATTCGCTGATCGCGGTGCGCTTGGCGAAGCCCTCATTGGTGACCACGAGCAGGTCCTGCTTGGAGTCCTCCGGAACCACGTCCATGGCGAGCAGTTCGTCATCCCCGCGGAACTTCATGCCCTGCACGCCGGCGGTCTGGCGTCCCATCGGACGCAGCTGGTCGTTGTCCGCCGCGAACTTGAGGCTCATGCCCTGCTTGGAGACGAGGATGATGTCGTCTGCGGCGTTGCACAGCGCGGCGCCGATCAGCTCGTCCGTGGGCTCGCCGGTCTCCTCGTCGGCCGCGAGACGAACCGCGATGAGTCCGCCCTGACGCGGCGAATCGTACTCGGCCAGCGCGGTCTTCTTGACCTTGCCGGTGCGGGTGGCAAGCACCAGATACTTGGCGACCTCGTAGTTCGGAATCGACAGCACGGTCTGAATCGTCTCGTCGGGACCGAACTGCAGCAGGTTCGCCACGTGCTGGCCCTTGGAATCGCGCGAGCCTTCGGGCAGCTCGTACGCCTTGATGCGGTAGACGCGGCCCTTGTTGGTGAAGAACAGCAGCCAGTTATGCGTGGACGTGAGGAAGAAGTGATCCACCACGTCATCCTCACGCAGCTTGGCGCCCTTGATGCCCTTGCCGCCGCGATGCTGTGCGCGGTATTCGTTGGCCTTGGTGCGCTTGATGAAGCCGGAGTGCGTGACGGTGACCACCACGTTCTCCTCGGCGATCAGGTCTTCGACGTTCATCTCGCCCGAGTAGGGGAGGATCTTCGTGCGACGTTCGTCACCGTATTTCGCGACGATCTCGTCGAGCTCGTCGCCGACGATCGTACGCTGGCGTTCCGGCTTGGCGAGGATGTCGTTGTAGTCGGCAATCTTGCGCATGAGTTCCTCATGCTCGTCGATGATCTTCTGGCGTTCCATGTTGGCCAGTCGAACCAGCTGCATGGAAAGGATGGCGTCGGCCTGCACCTGATCGATGTCAAGGAACTCCATCAGCTTCGGCCGGGCGTCCTCGCGGCCCTGGCTGGAGCGGATGAGGCGGATGACCTCGTCGATGGCGTCCATGGCCTTGAGCAGGCCCTGCAGGATGTGGTCGCGTTCCTCGGCCTCGCGCTTGAGGTAACGGGTACGGCGTTCGATGACTTCGAGCTGGTGGTTCACCCAATGGCGGATGAAGGCGTCGAGGCTCAGCGTGCGCGGCACGCCGTCGACCAGCGCGAGCATGTTCGCGCCGAACGTCTGCTGCAGCTGGGAGTGCTTGTACAGGTTGTTGAGCACAACCTTCGGCACGGCGTCGCGCTTGAGCACGAGCACGAGTCGCTGACCGGTACGGCCCGACGTCTCGTCGCGCATGTCGGCGATGCCCTGGATCTTGCCGTCGCGCACGCCTTCTCGGATGGAAGCGGCCAGACGGTCGGGATTCACCTGATACGGCAGCTCGGTGACCACCAGGCACATACGGCCCTTGATCTCCTCGGTGTTGACCACCGCGCGCATCGTAATCAGGCCGCGGCCGGTGCGGTACGCCTGCTCGATGCCCTTGTGGCCGAGGATCGTGGCGCCGGTCGGGAAGTCCGGTCCCTTGATGATGCCGATGAGTGCGTTCAGCAGCTCTTCATGGCTCGCTTCGGGATGATCGAGCGTCCAATGCACGCCTTCCGCCAGCTCGCGCATGTTGTGCGGCGGAATGTTGGTCGCCATGCCGACAGCGATGCCGGACGAGCCGTTGGCCAGCAGGTTCGGGAAGCGCGCGGGCAACACGGTGGGTTCCTGCGTACGGCCATCGTAGTTGGGCACGAAGTCGACGGTGTCCTTGTCGATGTCTCGCACCATTTCCATCGCAAGCGGCATCATGCGGCACTCGGTGTAACGCATGGCTGCGGGCGGGTCGTCACCGGCCGAGCCGAAGTTGCCCTGCCCGTCGACCAGCGTGTATCGCATCGACCACGGCTGGGCCATGCGCACCAGCGAATCGTAGATCGCGGCGTCGCCGTGTGGGTGGTAGTTGCCCATCACGTCGGCGACGGGTCGGGCGCACTTGGAATAGCCGCGATCAGGACGGTAGCCGCCGTCATACATCGCGTACACGATGCGGCGGTGCACTGGCTTCATGCCGTCGCGCACATCCGGAAGGGCTCGTTCGACGATGACGGAGATGGCATAGTCGAGGTACGACTGACGCATCTCCTTCTGGATGTCGGTGTGGGCCACACGATTGTCGTCGAGGACCAACTGTTCGTTGGCCTGAGGGCTGATGGGCTCCATCGAGTGTTCGGCACGCTCGTCGTTCTGCTCCGGCAGGTCGGTGCCGTTGCTGTTTTCGTCTGCCACTTGGTTGTCCTTTGGTTAAAATCTGTTCGACCGTATGTTGGGCGTCGTTTCTGTCGCTGTCATCGGGTGGATCGGGACCACCCCCCAGTCAGCTGCGCTGACCCCCGCCGGCGGGGCTTGGATTAGAGCCTTAAGCGTCGATGAAACGCACATCCTTGGCATTGCGTTGGATGAAAAGACGGCGCGGTTCCACGTCGTCGCCCATCAGCATCGAGAAGGTCTCGTCCGCTGCCGCGGCATCCTCGATGTGAATCTGCTTCAGGATGCGGTGCTCAGGATCCATGGTGGTCTCCCACAGCTCCTGGTAGGTCATCTCGCCCAGACCCTTGTAGCGCTGGATGCCTTCGCCCTTGGGCAGCTGCCGGCCTGCGGCCTTGCCCTGGGCGAGTTTCTCGTCGCGTTCGCGGTCGGTGTACACGTAATCATGATCGCCGCGCGTCCACTTGAGACGGTACAGCGGAGGCATGGCCACATACACGTATCCTGCGGTGATCATCGGTCGCATGTAACGGAAGAACAGCGTCAGGTTCAGCGTGGCGATATGGGCACCGTCCACATCTGCATCGGCCATGATGATGACCTTGTGGTAGCGCACCTTGCTCACGTCGAATTCCTCGCCATAGCCGCCGCCGACCGCGGTGATCAGCGACTCGATGGTGTCGGACTTCATCATGCGGTCGATGGAGGCGCGTTCGGTGTTGAGAATCTTGCCTCGAAGCGGCAGGATGGCCTGCGTCTCCGGGTTTCGCCCTTGAATGGCTGAGCCGCCTGCCGAATCACCCTCGACGATGAACAGCTCGCACTCTTCGGGGTTGCTGGACTGGCAGTCCTTGAGCTTGTCGGGCATGCCGGCCGACTCGAAAATCGACTTGCGCCGGGTGTTCTCGCGGGCTTTCTTCGCCGCGATGCGGGCGCGGGAGGCTTCGATGGCCTTCTGGATGATGTTCTTGGCCTCTGCGGGGTGCGCGTCGAACCAGTCGCCGAGCTTGTCGGTCATCACGCGCTGCACGAAGGTCTTCGCCTCGGAGTTGCCGAGCTTGGTCTTCGTCTGCCCTTCGAACTGAGGAGTGGTCAGCTTGACGGACACGACGGCGGTCAGGCCTTCGCGCACATCGTCGCCGGAGAGGTTGTCATCCTTCTCCTTGAGGATGTTCTTGTCTCGCGCATACCGGTTCACCAGCGAGGTCAGCGCTGCACGGAAGCCTTCTTCGTGCGTGCCGCCCTCTGTGGTGGAGATCGTGTTCGCGAACGTGTGCACAGCCTCGGAATACGCGGTGGTCCACTGCATCGCGACCTCGGCCGAGATGCCGATCTTGAGGTCTTCGGCCTCGAAATCGATGACATCCTCCTCGACGGGAGTGGCCTTGCGGGACTTGACCAGGTACGAGACATAATCCTTGATGCCGTTCATGTACTGGTAAGTCACGCTCTGGTGCTTCGGCTCGGTGGAATCGTCATCGCCGGCCACTTCGTCGCCGGCCAGATCCGGCTCGCGCAGGTCGGTGAGTGAAATCTTCAGTCCCTTGTTCAGGAACGCCATCTGCTGGAAGCGGGAGCGCAGCGTCTCGAAGTCGTATACCGTGCTTTCGAAGATCGCCGCATCGGGCCAGAACGTCACGGAAGTGCCGGTCGACTCATCCTCGGCCATCGGGGCGCCCTTGGCGAGGCGGGCCGTCGGATGCTGGTTGACGTATGTCTGGGTCCAGTGGAATCCCTGGCGCCGCACTTCGATATCGACTCGCGTCGACAGCGCGTTGACCACGGAGATGCCGACACCGTGAAGGCCGCCGGACACCGCGTATCCGCCGCCGCCGAATTTACCGCCGGCGTGCAGCTTGGTCATCACGGTCTCGACGCCGGAGACGCCTTCGCCGGGAACTTCGTCGACCGGGATGCCTCGACCGTCGTCAACGACGCGGATGCCGTTGTCCGGCAGGATCGTCACTTCGATATGCGTGGCGTAGCCGGCCAGTGCCTCGTCGACGGAGTTGTCGACGATCTCGTAGACCAGGTGGTGCAGACCGCGCGGGCCGGTGGAGCCGATGTACATGCCCGGGCGGATGCGTACCGCCTCAAGGCCTTCCAGCACCTTCAGGTCGCTGGCGTCATAATGGTCGGGCGATAAGGTGTCGTCAAGCTGGGCGTCATCGAGCTCGTCCTGGGCGATGGCTTCATCGACCTCGCGGTCATGCTGCTCGGCGCTGCTCGCCGTCAGACCGCTGCCCGGAGCCTGCTCAGGCATGCCGGACTCGTCACGGGATTCATGTTCGGAATCCGATTCAAGAACTGCCACTAACGGTTTCCTTCCTGCATATTCTTTCGTCATGAAAGGTTGTTCTGCGGGCGATACGCTCTAGAACGCGAATAACGGGGGTTTCTAAGCGCTGAACCTATTATCCGCCAATCCTACCCGTCTACGGGGACTTTGGCTCTCTGAGCGAATTTAGCGCCTCTTCATCCTTGAGCCGCGAAATGTCGCGGCACGGGGACCTGTTACCTGGATCTTGTGGACGTCCAACCCCTGCAGGCGCTCCTTGATGGTACGTTCCAGCTGCGGAATCAGGTAGGTGAGCTGGGTGGCCCAAGCCGCGGAATCGGCACGGATGGTCATGACTCCGTCGCGCAGCCCGATGACCTGCGAATGCTGGGCGATGACCGGTCCGACCACCTGATCCCAGTGATTGCGCAGCTGCGCGATTTTCAGATACGGTATCCAATGACCGTTATTCGCAATCAGCGCCGTTACGCTGCCCAAGGTGCTCGGGTCACGGCCCGGCTTGCCGAAGTTCTCCCATGCGGCCTCGGCGTCAATCATCCGCTGACGCCTTCCTCCCGCCATCTTGGCGATGTGCTCGAACACCGTGGCGGGCAGTTTGCGCTGGTCGAGATGCAGGGTCGCGCAAATCGGCTCGTGCGAATCGTGTACATTGCCCGGCTTGACCGCGCTGCCCGGCTTGTCGGGCCTGCTCGGTGCCCCCGGCCCGCCCGGCGTATTCGGCTTGCGGGGTTCGGTCATTGTTCGCCGGCCCTCTCGGCATCCGCTTCGTCGCGCCGTTTGAGATCGGCCACTGCGATGCGGTTCACCGGTATCTCGCCGGATTCTGTCGACTCATTCGCCGGCAGTATCGGAATATCGCTTTCCGCGGCCGCGGTGATCAGTACCTGATCCTGAGCCGCGGCAAAACGCAGGATCTCGGTGCGGCGCGATTCGTCGAGCTGAGCGAACACATCGTCGAGAATCACCACCGGCCTGGTGTCGAAATACTCGCAGAGGGCCCGGTATTGTGCCATCTTCAATGCCAGGGCCAACGTCCACATCTCGCCGTTGGAGGCGAATTCCCTGGCCGGCATGCCATTGAGCGTCACCAACAGGTCATCTCGTTGCGGGCCGATCAGATTGACGCCGCGAGACACCTCGCCGGGATAGATGCGCTGGAAATGCTGGCTTATCAACGGTTCGGGCGCCTGTGTTCCAAGGATCTCGTCGAATGACGGCACGTATTCGACCGCTGCCTGCTCACCACCATCCTGCGCGGCATCCTGAATTTCCGCATTGGACGGCAAGTCGCCCGCCACACCGGCCAATCTGGCATACAGCGGGCCGAACGACTTGTTCAGTTCCGCGATGATGCGCTGCCTGTCGCGGCTGAGCGCGACTCCCGCCTCGATGAACTGTCCGGTCCAGATCTCCAGCCCGCTGAGCGCGGCGTCAATCGGGGATCCTGCACGCTGCCATTGACCGAGCTGTTTGAGCAGTGCCGCCCGTTGCTTGGCGACGTGCGTGAATGATTGCAACCGGTTCGCATATCCGGGAATCAGCAGCGAGGCGACCTGGTTGATGAACGAGCGGCGCACGGCGGGGTCGCCCGCCACAAGCTGCTGATCCTCCGGGGTGAAGCTCACGGTCGGCAGCGTGCCGAGAATCTCCCGCAGATACCGCGACTGCCCGCCGTTGATGCGGGCGCGGTTGGCGCCGCGTGCCGCAATCGTGGCCTCAAGGGTGGTGGTCTGTGTCTGCCGGACCGGTTTCATGTCCGAGATATCCACGGCATCAGCGCTGGTATTGACGCCATCATCAGCGGGCTCCGGATCCGTCACGGATTCGATATTGGCCCGGATCGTCGCTGCATGTTCGCCGCGCTGCACCAGCGGAACCGAGCTGGATGTGCGATGGCTCAGGCCCGTGGACAGCACTTCTATCGCTTCGACGATGTTGGTTTTCCCAAGCCCGTTCGCCCCCTGCAGGATGTTGATGCCCGGCGTGAGGTCGAGCATGCAATGGTTCCATGACCGGTAATGGTCAAGCGCAAGACGCGAAATGTACAAGACGGGCTCCTGTCATGTCATCGCCGGCACCGTGTGTTTCGGCGGTGCCGGCGATTCGATTCGGATTCCAGTGTTCAGCCGTCGGGCTCAGCTGTTGAAACGCATCGGGACGAGCAGATAGCGGTAATCCATCGATTCGTCGCTGTCCGCCTCCTGCTGGCCGTTGAATTCGACGGGCTTGACGGCCGTGGTCATCTTCATGCGCACGAACGGCTCAGTGATGGCGCTCAGGCCTTCGATCAGGTAGGACGGGTTGAACGCGACGGTGATGTCTTCGCCGTCCATGTCGATGTCCAGCATTTCCTGCGCCTGGGCTTCGTCCACGGCGCCGGCGGACAGGGTGACTTCCTGGCCGGAGAACACCATGCGGATCGGGGCGTTGCGTTCGGCGACCAGCGCGACGCGCTTGATGGCAGCGATCAGCAGCTGCTTGTCAATGACGGCCTGAATCGGGTATTCGTCGGCGAACAGGCGGTCGACCGCAGGGAATTCGCCGTCGATCAGCTGGGATGTCGAGACGCGTCCGGCGTTCTCGAAACCGAGCAGCGTGGGGTTGTCGGCGTCGAAATCGATGACGACGTTCTGGTGATCGTCAAGTGCGCGGGCGACGTCGCGCAACAGGGATCCGCGCACCAGTGTGGTCGTAGAGGTGTCGATGTTCTGCGGCGTCCAGGTGAACGTGGCGCGGGACAGGCGGAAACGGTCGGTCGAGGTCATGGTGACTTTGTCGCCGTCGAACTGCATGCGCACGCCGGTCAGCACCGGGCGGTTCTCCTCGCGGGAGACCGCGACGCTGGCCTGGGTTACGGCCTGGATGAACGTGGGTGCGTCGACCTGGCCGAGCTTTGCCGGCACGACCGGCAGATCCGGGTATTCGGCATCGGGCATGAGCTGCATGGTGAACGTGGACTTGCCCGAGTTGATGGTCATGGTGGAGCCGTCGGTCGACAGGTAGGTCTTTTCGGCAGGCAGTGACTTGGTGATGTCGGCGAGGAGTTTGCCGAGTACCAGTGCGGTTCCGGGTTCGTCGATACCGGCCTCGATGTGGTGACGGGCGGAAATCTCGTAATTGAACGCGGACAGTTGAAGGGTGCCGTCGATGGCTTCGAGCTGGATACCTGCAAGGATGGGGCTCGCCGGTCGGGCGTCGATGACGCGGGTCGTCCAGGCTACGGCGTCGGCGAGAGCCGCGGAATCGATTTCTACTTTCATGGGTTCCCTCATTTCACGATGTGCTTGGCAACATTCTAGCGGGTCATGTTCGGATTGTTTTTTCTCATGCGCGAAGTGAGTTATCATCACGACGGTTATCGAAAGAGAAATAAGATAGTCGTAGTAATAAGCCCTGTGGATAGTGTGGATAACTGCGCGAATCCTTGTGTTTATATGGGCTGAGTAACCCACAGATTATGTGGATAACTTTCCGGACAAAATGTGCATAAGTACCGAGTTATCCACATTTTCGGCGAACTATTTTGATTGTCCACATTTCCTGTGGATTAATCCACTGTTCATCCACAAAAAATGTGCAGTAGTCCACAAGTTATCCGCAGGCTCTACCCACATTTGTGAATAAGCATGTGGATAACTTTTCCTTCAATCAGCAGATCGTTCGGCGTGTTGCGCCTGTTTTATTATACAGATTAAATATGTATGTCTATATTATTTGAGTCTGATAGGTCCTGTCGACGGTGACGAATCAGGCCTTCATCCAGCAGAATCACGCACAGCGACGAAAAAGGCGTTTTTTGGTGTCTCAGCGCGATCGTGCCAGACGGGACCATTGCACAGCCGAGAGAAAACGACTGTCGTCACTCATTGCCGCGCTGCTTGAGGCGCGCGGTCAGCTCGGTCACGTAGTTGTAAATTTCAGGCTTTTCCTGCATATCATCGCTGACGCGGGTATACGCGTGCATGACCGTGGTGTGATCGCGGCCGCCGAACACTTCGCCGATATCGACCAGGCTCATGCTGGTCATCTCACGGGCAAGATACATGGCGACCTGACGGGCCAGCGCGATGTTTTTCGTTCGCGCGCGCCCGACGATGTCGTCGAATGTCAGATGGAAGTACTTCGCCGTCTGCCCGATGATGTCGGTCGGCTTGATTTCCACGTCGGTGGTGAAGAAGTCCTGCAGCGTCTGCTCGGCAAGCGCGCGGGTCACCGGCTGACTGCTCAGCGATGCCACCGCGCTCACGCGAATCAGGGCGCCTTCCAGCTCGCGGATGTTCTCGGTGAAGCGCTCCGCGATCAGATTCAGCACGTCATTCGGTGTCGAAGTGCCGTTCATCGAAGCCATCATGCGCAAAATAGCGATGCGGGTCTCAAGATCAGGCGGCTTGACATCGACGGTGAGTCCGGAGTCGAAACGCGAGATGAGTCGTGCCTCGAAGCCCTTGAGGTTCTTGGGCGCGACATCGGACGCGATGACGATACGCTTGTTGGCCTGATGCAGCGCGTTGAATGTGTGGAAGAACTGTTCGAGGGTCGCTTCCTTGCCGCCGAGGAACTGGATGTCGTCGATGAGCAACACGTCGACCTCGCGGTATCGGCGGTTGAATTCTGCGATGCGGTTCTGGCTCTGGGCCGGGGTCTGCAGTGCCTCGATGAATTCGTTGGTGAATTCCTCGCTGTTGACGTATCGGACCTTGAGCGTGGGATCCTTGACCAATGCATAGTTGCCGATGGCGTTGAGCAGGTGGGTCTTGCCCAGTCCCGATCCGCCGTAGATACACAACGGGTTGAATTCCTGCCCGGTTCCCTCGGCGACCGCAAGCGCGACAGTGCGTGCGAAACGGTTGGAATCACCGGGAACGAACGTGTCGAACGTCGAGTTTTTGTTCAGATGGGTTTCCGGATCGCGCATCACCTTCTGCTGCCGTACCGGAAAACTCGGCTCGCCGGGTATTCGAGGAGCCGTGGCGCCTGGTTGCTGATTCGCCTCCGTCATTTCCGCGGAAATCGAATCGATGGAGGAGATTGACTGCATGCTGTTGGGCATGTAGGATTCCTGAGCCAGATCGGCGACGGTCGGCGACGGATTCGCAGGGAATGGTTCGCTCGGTTTCGCCGCAGTATCGGGATGCCGGTATTCCGGCGGCTGCGGTTCCGGTTGGGACACCTGAGGAGCCACGATTTTGAACGCCGGGAACATGTCGTTTCCGGATATGATTTTCAAAGCGTTGAGCAGCGGCGCATTGAGTTCATTCTGCAACGCTTGCTGCGTGGCCATGTTGCTTACGCACAATACGATGGTCGTGCCATATACCGCTTCCGGTACGACTCCTTCAAGCCAGCTCTTGTCACGCGGCGACAGCGTGGGATTCTGCTTGAGCAGACGCAGCGTGTCCGACCATATCCGCGTGGCTTGCCCGGCTGGACCGAGAAGGTCATCCGACATTGTGACCTCCTTCAGGTATGTGTGCCGGTGCGCACCGCAGCGGATGCGCTACGGTAGCTATAATAAGTACAACAACAACAGGATATATGTACTCCACTTTAGCCAAGTTATCCACAGCTTAGCGTGTTGTGTCGCCTCAATTGTGAATAACATTCATGTAATTTGTGGATAACTTTTCTACATGTTTTGGCGTGTTTCCAATGTTTTCCGCTGCTCTGCAAGGGGCACGACACACTGATAAATCGTGAAGAAATTGTTTTCATTTTGATTTTTGGGCATGGCTCAGAGTACCGTTATAGAGCTTGACTCATGAGAGCCGTGCATCAGCATGGCAAAAACCGGGAGCATAACTATGAAGAGGACATTCCAGCCCAACAACCGCCGTCGCTCGATGAAGCATGGTTTCCGCGTGCGCATGCGCACCCGTTCCGGCCGCGCGATGATCAACCGCCGCCGTAACAAGGGACGTAAGTCTCTGTCCGCCTGATTGCGGTAGGTGACGAAGGCGAGTGAAGCGGCTGAAAAGCCATCGTGACTTCATCGCAGTGCTGAAGCGTCGCTTCAAGGTGACGGATTCGGATATCGTCGTGCACTTTGTGGTGCATGACGATACCCGTGATGTTCAGGCATCTGCGGATATCATGAGACGTATGGGACTTGCCGTCAGCAAGGCTGTTGGTAACGCTGTAACGCGTAATCGTGTGAAGCGTCGATTTCGTGTGCTCGCAAGACGATATGAAGATATGCTTCCGATGCAGTGCGATATCGTCGTGAGAGCCAAACCCAGCGCATCGCGTGTCGATTTCGCTGACCTTGACCGACAGTTTTCCCGTTGCTTCGCCAAAGTCACGACTACGCATGAACGCAGGGTGAGTCGCTGATGTCAGCCATCGGATCGGCGCTTATCGGCATGATCAAGTGGTACCAGAGGGCCATTTCGGCGAAAACGCCGCCATGCTGCAAGTACTATCCGAGTTGCTCACATTACGCGATCACTGCGGTTCGGCGCTTCGGCGCGGTAAGAGGAATCGTGCTGTTTATGTGGCGTTTTCTTCGCTGCAACCCTTGGAGTCGTGGCGGCATCGATGATGTTCCGCAACATTTTTCACTGTGCTACAGATTTCGCTGGTCGAAGGCATATGAGAAGCCTCGACTCACACCAATGGCCGATGATTAAGGAGATGGCCTGATGAACACTTCCGGAGAATTTCTTCTTGACAGAGGCATTTGGGGCTGGCTGTATAAGCTGCTGACCCCACTTGAGTGGCTCATGACCCAGGTCATGGTCCTGTTCCATAAGTTCCTCACCCTGCTGGGCATGGCACCGATCGGCATCTCTTGGGTGCTGGCGATCGTGTTCCTTGTGCTCGTGGTGCACGCCTGTATTTTGCCGATTTATCTCAAGCAGATGAAGTCGATGCGCAAGATGCAGGCCTTGCAGCCCAAGATGCAGCATATTCAGAACAAGTACAAGGGCAAAAAGGATCAGGCCAGCAAAGAGGCCATGAGCCGTGAGATGATGAAGCTCTACCAGGACAATGACGCCAACCCCATGGGGTCGTGTTGGACCGCCGTCATTCAGGGTCCTGTGTTCATGTGCATGTTCTACATGCTTTCCGCCATTCCGTATATCGCGACCGGCAAGAGGGGAGCGCTTGGCGCATTCGATCAGGCGACTGCCAAGCAGTTCGCGCAAACCCGCGTCTTCGGTGTCAGCGTCACCGATACCTTCGGTACGGCCAACAATTCCGGAAAGGTCGTCATCGGCTTCTTCATCCTGTTGATGTGCGCATGCATGTGGTACATGCAGTTCAACAACATGCGCAAGAACCTCCCCAAGGCTTCGATGCAGGGATCCACGTACAAGATGCAGCAGGCCATGACCTGGGGCTTCCCGATCATGTACATCTTCTCCGGCATCATGTTCCCGTTCGCCGTGCTGGTGTACTGGCTGACCAACAACGCATGCAACCTTGCCCGTTCCTTGTTCCAGGTGTACAAGTTCCCGACCCCGGGTTCCCGTGCAGCTGAGGAAAAGGAGATTCGAGATCATCGTCAGGAGAATGCTCGTCGCGCCAAGGCCGGACAGCTTTCGATTGAGGAAGAGGAACTGGAGAAGGCGCGCCAGGAAGCCGCTGTTCGTCTGGAGCGGGGATACCAGCGCAAGCAGCCCCAGCGGAAGAATCGCAAGAAAAAGTGACACGATTGGAAACCTCTATTTGACCGTGAGGTTTCCTTTTTTTACACTATGGAAGTAATACTCGCTTAAAGGAGTGGTGATATGGCGCAGGAGGAGACCACGACGATCGATCAGCTCAATGAAGAAGCTGACATCGCCGCCGACTACTTGGAAGGCTTATTGGACATCGCCGATTACGAAGGCGATATCGAGATGGGTGTTCGCAACGGTCGTCCGATGGTGCAGATCATCGCTGATGACGATACGGATATCAAGCATCTTATTGGTTGCAATGGTGAAGTGGTCGATGCTTTGCAGCAGCTTACCCGGCTTGCTGTTCAGCAGAAGACCGGCGAACGCTCGCATCTGATTGTTGATGTTGACGGGTTCCTGAAGCGCAAGCGTCAGCGTCTTCGTGACATTGCACTTGATGCCATTGATGAAGTGCATGACACTGGTGAGCCCGTTGATTTGAAACCGATGAATTCGTTCGAGCGCAAGGTCATTCATGATGTGGTTCGCGAGGAGGGGCTGAAGTCTCGTTCTCACGGTGAAGAGCCGCGTCGCTATGTCACCATCTACATGAAGAGCAGCGCCGATGAATCCGACGTCGATGAAGGTAGCGAAGAGTGAGCGATATTGTTTCACGTGAAACATCTGGTGATGAGCTGGATGATTCCGCAATAGTTCGTGAGGCATTGGGCGAAGCATACGACAAACTCGAAGTGTTTCACGTGAAACTATCCCGCGAGGGTGAGCTGCGTGGATTGATAGGCCCACGCGACATATCCATCATCTGGGAACGTCATATCCTCAACTCCGCCGCATGCGTCCCGTTCATTCGGGAAGTCACCGATCGAAGCAAGGCAAAGACCATTGCCGATGTTGGCAGTGGCGGCGGTTTCCCTGGAATCGTTGCGGCAGCATGCATGCCGGATTGTGCGTTTACACTCATTGAGCCCATGGAACGTCGTGTCGAATGGTTGCAAGAGTGCGTGGATGACATGGACCTGCAGAATGTTACGATTATTCGCGCACGTTCCGACGAAGTCATCGATCGTATCAAGCACCACGAAGGTGAATTGAAACCATTCTCTGTAGTGACCTGTCGAGCAGTGGCGCCAATGACCAAGCTTGCCGGTTGGACGTTGCCTCTGCTTCGCCCTCAAGGTCGACTGGTCGCATTGAAAGGCCGTTCGGCGCAGGCTGAGATTGAAAAGGCGAAGCATCAAATTTCCCATGCCGGGGGAGTGCGTGCTCGTGTCGTTGAAGCTCCAGTAGCTCCCGGTCTCGAATCCACGCACGTCGTTCTCGTAGACAAGCGCTAATTATCGTGTGGCTCCCATGTGTGGGGGTCACACGATAATCCCATGCTCCCGCTGACGGGAATCGTAATTCTGCTTCCGCTGTCGGAGGTTGGATTGCGGGGCGAGACGGACGATATCCATTGCCTTTGAGCGCATAAACAATACTGTTATATCTCATCGACATCGCTGACTGTCCGAAGATTGTTTCACGTGAAACAATGGATGTCAAACATGAAAGCGATGGTTTCGCAAGAATGGAGTTATCCACAATTTCAAACAGTGCACAAAGTTATCCACATTATATGCGACATGTAATCCACATTAAGAAAATGGCGGAAATAAACGGTTTATCTAGTGTTGATCGAAGTGTTCACACACTAATGCACTATACTTATCCACAGTTATCCACATTGCTGTGCACAACTTGAGATGTCCATACGACTAGGAAAAATTATATGTTGTTCGTTTTTTAGGAGGGACTATGACATCCAATGATTCACAGGAATCCTCTGCGATTCCTGCCATGGAATCTGCTTCTGAAACGGTCAGAAGGATTTTCGGGAATGATGGTTCCTCTTTGGGCGCCGAGATTGCAGATGAGGCGTCACGCTATGAACGCCTGAATGCCGCATTGTTCCCCCTGCCATCGAGAACCCGATGCCTGGCCGTCGCCAACCAGAAAGGCGGCGTCGGCAAGACGACAACAACGGTGAATATTGCCGCAGCTCTCGCCTCTCACGGAGCTCACGTGCTGGTCATCGATATGGATCCCCAGGGGAACGCCTCTACGGCATGCGGTGTTCCTCACGGCACCAGCGATCCTTCGGTATATGACGTTCTTGAAGGAACGAATGACAATCGGAGAGGTACTGAAAACCTGTCCTGATATCCCAGGGCTCGATGTGGTTCCCGCTTCCATTGAACTTTCGGGTGCGGAACTGGAAGTGGCGGATCTGCCGAATCGCAACAATCTGCTGAAGGAAGCCGTCGAATCATTCCTGCAGGATCCGAACAATCATTATGACTATGTTCTGGTCGATTGCCCGCCGAGTCTTGGCCTGTTGGTCATCAACTCCATGTGCGCGGTGTCTGAGATGTTGATTCCGATCCAAGCTGAATACTATGCCTTGGAGGGGCTTGGTCAACTTATCAATACCATAGGATTGGTGCAGGAGCACTATAACCCTAATTTGACTGTGTCGACTATGCTGGTCACTATGTTTGATAAACGAACATTGCTCAGCAGGGAAGTGTTCTCAGAGGTGAAGAGTCACTATCCGAGTATCGTTCTGGATACGACGATTCCCCGTACGGTAAAAATATCCGAGGCTCCAAGTTTCGGAAAGACAGTCATCAGCTATGACCCGCGTGGAATGGGAGCGAGTGCCTATGGCGAAGCGGCCTTGGAAATCGCCCGTCGATCGCCTTCGGTGCTGGCTGCAATTGACGCGAAGAGGGGAGAGTAACCCATGACCTCAAAATCACGTTTGGGTAAAGGATTGGGTGCGCTGTTCCCCGCACTTCCCGGTGAGTCGAAAACAGCTCATGCGGAACAGCAGCAATTGGGTGTTGATGTCGAATCCAAGGAGACGATAGCCAACAAGAAAGCCTCTCAAGAGAAAGCTGCGGCTGCACCAGAGAAGGTCGAATCCCATAAGAGCGGTACTGAACAACACAGTGAGTCTACCGCTCCGGTTCGTCTTGGCGAAATCAAGCGTAAGACCATTCCGGCCATGAAGGATTCCATTCCTGCCGTACACAAGTCCACAACGGTGGAGAAGCCCAAGAGCGGCAAGCGCGTTGCCATGCCCGGTATCAGTGATATGGCACACCCCAGTGACATGTTTTTCGGAGCAACAGCACAGGGGACGAGCGATTCCAAGAAAACGCAGCCGGCTCAGCGTTCCGAGAGCACAAAGGCATCCGGCAAGGAAAAGGATAATAAGGAAACTCCAGAATTGAAGCCTGTCGAGGGTGGCTATCTGCTGGATATTCCTGTCAGCTCCATCGTTCCGAATGCGCAGCAGCCGCGCAGCGTCTTTGATGAGGAAGAGCTGAATGAGTTGGCCGCGTCCATCAAGGAAGTCGGCGTATTGCAGCCGATCGTGGTTCGCAAGCGTCAGGCTGGGGAGTCCAGCAAGAGTGATGTTTCACGTGAAACATCGCAGAAATACGAGCTCATTATGGGCGAGCGTCGCTGGCGTGCATCACAACTTGCACAACTGAAGACGATTCCGGCGATTGTCAAAACCACATCAGATGACGAGATGCTGCGTGATGCACTGCTGGAGAACCTTCATCGCGTCGCACTGAATCCTCTGGAAGAGGCGGCGGCCTATCAGCAGATGATTGATGAATTCGGCCTGACTCAGGCTGAACTATCCAAGTCGATCTCGAAATCGCGACCGCAAATCGCGAACACATTGCGTCTGCTGAATCTTCCTGCGTCCGTGCAGAAGAAAGTTGCCGCAGGCGTACTGTCCGCAGGGCATGCGCGAGCTCTTCTTGGTTTGAATGACGAAAGTGAAATCGACAAGCTGGCCACTCGAATCATAGGGGAGGGGCTTTCGGTTCGCAGCACCGAGGAAATCGTGGCGCTGAAGAACGCAGAAAGCAACGTGCCCAAGAAGGTAAGGTCGACGAAGAACAATCCTTGGGCCGGTTCTCCGATTGTCAACAACCTTGAAAATCATTTTGACACCAAAGTGTCCATCAAGGGTACGCAAAAGCACGGTCGAATCGAAATCGTGTTTTCCTCCCCTGAGGATATGGAACGCATCCTCAGCATGCTGATTCCCACGGCAGTCGAGGGCGCGGCGGCAAAATGGGTGTGAGGTTGCGAGCCACACAACGGTGTGAGCCGCCATCATCACACAACGGGAAACAACGGTCATGCCGTTCATGAGCCGTATGATCTGGTCTGCCGAGAGGTATTCATTGCCTCTCGGCAGACCGCATGTAAAGCAACTGTCGTGGCATTTGCAGTCAGAGGACTAATGCAATGAACCGCCCGTATGACTGTCCTATTGCATGCACCTGAAAATTCATTGCCGAAAACTCTGTTGAGCGATATGAGTTGAAATCGGTCCAGTACAATGCGCTAGATTTGAGCGGATTGTCGTTCTGATGCGATTCTCCGGCGCTGGTAAGCGTCCGCAGCGCTATTTCGGTCAGTCTGTCGTTTCGTTTGTGATTACTGACAGTGCAAGCAATATTTGTGTAGCTCAACCCGCCGGTGAAGCAATATCATCATCTGTGATGAGGTTTGATTTCGCCGACAGGTCGAGCTGTGCTGTTGGATCAGTGCAGTGAGGCCAGGTAGGATTGTGCGTCCAGCGCGGCGCGGCATCCCATGCCTGCGGCACTGATGGCCTGACGGTACACCCGGTCAACGCAGTCACCGGCGGCGAACACTCCAGGCACGGAAGTATGCGTTCCGGCACCGGAGACCAGAATGTACCCGTCGTCATCCATATCCACGGAACCCTTCGCAAAACGCGTGGCCGGTTCATGGCCGATCGCCACGAAGATGCCCTCGGCGGGCAACGTGCCCGTCTCGCCTGTCACGGTGTCGCGAATGTCCACAAAGCCGGCGGAATCATCTGCGGTTTCAGCCTTTGCTGACAGGGAAATGCCGGTCGAAGAGGGAGCATTCAATGCCGATCCGGAGACATTCAGCATCGGAGTCGTCTTCAACGAGAGAAGATTTCCGGTGTTCTGCGCTGTGGGTGCCGCAGCGGTTACCGCATCAGCGCCTGTCTGCGCGCCGGCGGCGTTTTTCTGCCCGCGAATGGCTGTCGCCACCGTATTCATTTTCACGGTGATCTTGGGATTGTTCAGCACGCGCTCGACCATGATCTTGGAGGCGCGGAACTGGTCGCGGCGGTGCAATACGGTCACCGAAGAGCCGAAACGAGTCAGGAACAGTGCCTCTTCGAGCGCGCTGTCTCCTCCGCCCACCACGACGATGGGCTTGTCCTTGAAGAAGAAACCATCGCAGGTGGCGCAATACGATACGCCGTGACCGGAATACTCGGCCTCGCCGGGAATGCCGAGCTTGCGGTACTGCGAACCGGTGGTGATGATGACGGCATCGGCGTGATATTGGCTTCCATCGCTGCACGTGACGGTCTTGGGGGAGGAGCTGAAATCGACGCTCGTCACATCGAGATATTCGATGGATGCGCCGAAAGACTCCGCCTGATCGCGCATACGATCCATCAGTTCCGGTCCGAGAATGCCGTCAGGGAAACCGGGGTAATTCTCCACGGTGGTGGTGTTGACCAGCTGGCCGCCCGGCGTGAGCTCACCCGCAAGAATGGTTGGGCGATACCCGGCGCGTGCGAGGTAGATTGCGGCCGTATATCCGGCAGGGCCGGAACCGATGATGATGGTTGAAAGTTCAGTCATGTCCCTTACGATAGCGAGTTGACCTGACCTCGTCCAGCGGTGGGTGAACAACGACATGGATTCGCCTCGAATGCCGATTGGTCGCTTTCAGATTGCGAAACAGGCATGCCGCGTTCATGGAAACCGGAGGAGCTAATATGAGCACGATACGGGCCCACAGCGTAAGTCCACAGCGTGAGTCACCGCGTACGATGAAACACCCCTCCTACCCGTGAGTAGAAGGGGTGCCTATGAGAACTTCTGCGTCGCCTACAGAACGCGGATGTACACGATGTCGGATTGTGCCGCAGAGTTCTTTGACGTGGAGTTCTGTGTGGTCGAGTTGCCGAACGGGACGTTATCGATGTCGGTCTTGTCCGGCCAATCCTGATTGTCGGATCCGCCACCGTGGTTGTCTCCGTTCAGGATGAACCATGCGGCGACCAATCCCACCACCAGCAGAACCAGCGCGACGACGATGGCGATGACCTTGATCTTGAGCTGCCCCCAGAGTGGCTGGTCAGGCAGGTCCTCCTCGATATTGCGTCCGACATTCGCCGCGTTGACATCGTGCACCTGCTGGGGCGCGAAGCTCGGCGGCATGATCTGGGCCATAGGCGGCAGCTGATCTACCGAAGTACCATCAGTGCCTAGCAGCGGAACGGTGACCGTGGGGTCAAAGGCGTCGGATTGGGCACGCTGCGCCGGTGTCTTCACACCCGGCACATTCGCACCCGGAGCCGCCGCAGGACGGCCGCCAGACATGTTCCGCAGGGCATCGCGGCTGATTGGTGCCGTCATCCGCGTACGCGACTTCGATGATCCGGGGATGGCTGCTCCATTGGCTCCGGGCGCCGATGCCGACACTGCGAATGACGGGGGCATTACGGCGTCGCCCGACGCCGCGGCCTTGGCGGATCTGGCGGCAAGAGCGGCCAATGATTCCGACATATGCGCGCGCGGCTGCGGCATGGCGTTCGTGGCAATGGGCTGAGCCGCACGGGTCGTGGGATGGCTTCCAGCCACGGTTTGCTCGCCTTCAGACACCTGCGCCTCACCGGACTGCGGCAACGGCGGGATGCTGCCGGCGCGGGTGCGCTCATTGTCGTCCTCTTCCGGCAGTGGAACATTCGGCATATTGGCCACAATGCTCTGTATCTCACCGGTTGCACCGGTCGTCCGGGGTTTGCCGCTACCGCCCGCAACACCAGACGCACCAGCAGCGTTTGCCGGTACGTTCACGCCGTTGCCGGAATGTGCCTGTGCCTTCGTCGCGCCAGTAGCGGACCTACGCGGCTTGGCGGCGGGCGGGAACGATGCCGGCAGCGGTGCATACACCGGCATCGGCTGCTCAATCGCGGTCTCTTCCGCAGTGGATGTCGTCACCGGCGACTCCGGCTCCCCGTCCTTGCGCAAGGAGCCCATAAGCTGACCGACCTTCGATTGCAGGGAGGCCAGGGTCTTCGACGGCTCGGCGGTATCCGGTTCGAACAATTCCGCTTCGGGGATGACCGGCTGATCGGCCGAGGGTGGATCTCCGGGCAGCTGAGCCAGGAACGCCTGCTGTGCGAGACGCTGCTCGTTGACGAACCTGGCCTCGGCGCCGGCTGCCAGTCCCGCCTCGGAAATCGACAATTCCGGCAGCTTCGTCGAGGTAACCAGCCCATCCGGCAGTTCCACGATCTTGTCATCGCTCGTGTCACGCAACGCCACCATGCTGATCGAGGCGCTGCCACTGACCGACGGCAATATGATGTCACGATCCGACAGGTTGCTGAATGGCTCCCACGCGCCCAGCAGCGCGCTCAGCTCGGCCAGCGTTGCCATCGGCACGATGATTTCCCCATCTTCGGTGTGCAGGGCCAGTCCACGCTTGCAGATCACGCGGAATTCCGTGGGAACGTCGGCGGGCAGCATATTCAGGTCGAACGTCGTGTTCGCGCCTGAAGGCGTCTTGGTCAGCAGCGCGTACAGCAGTGCGGCCAGCTGTCGCGTCGCCATCTGCTCATACGACATCACATCGCCGTCGATGCCGCTGCAGATATCGGCCAATGCGGCGGCGACGGGAGTGTCGGCGAACTGCACGCCATTGACGCTCACGCGAATGGTATCGGTGCTCAGCGCGGTATGGGTCAGCCCCGTGTCCAACAGCTCCTGAACCGCCTGGGTGCATTGTCCCACGATCGATCGAATCGCGTCGTAGCTGAGGAACGAGGAAGACGAACGCTGCATGTATTCCGCCAGCGCCAGACCGGAGTCCGGCTCGGTGATAACCACCGCGGCATCGCCGACGTGCTGCAGCTGCAGCACCGGCGTGCAGTACCGGCTGTTGGCCAGCGCGAGCGTGGAAGCCGCCTCGTTGATCTGCGGCAGAACGGATGTGTCGGTGATGATGAACAGCTGGCAGGACTGCGCCAGCATGCGGTCATTGGCTATCCATGCGCTCAATCCGTCACTTTCGCGCAGTGAAGAAACGAGAGTGTAGCGACCGATGACGGTATCTCCCAATTGAGGCTTCATAGTAGTTGTTTCTCCGTGCTCTGCTGTCATGCGCTGAGATAGTGGTGATGCTGACATTCTAGCCGTGGGGATGGTCGGCTGTGCAGCCGCGATGGACGCGGCTTGACGAGTGGAATGATGCGGCGTTGGCAGTATGGTGGGAATTCGCGGCTGGGCGTTGTTGCCGGCCGCGATACTTGCCGTTGCACCGGCTGCGTTTGCTGCGACGTTCGGCAGTACGACGGACTTGATGGACGGGCGTTGGCCCTTACGGTTGACCGTCGGCGCGAAGCTGGGCGGAAGGTTGTCGGACGGAATCCCCCTGGGTTGGTCTTGAACCGGCTGGTCCTGAACCGGCCGTTCGAGATCGGTCACAGTTTCAGCGGCCCGTTCCGCAGAACCGTCATTCTCCGAGGTTCCATCGTCACCCAGCGAATAATCATCGTAATGATTATCATTCTCCGCAATTGCCGTGGTACCCTCTTCGACCTCCGCGTTTTGTGCCTGAGCTTCCTCGGTCTCCGACTCAGCCGGTGTCGATACCGATGTCGCAGTGGAAGTCCTACGCAACAGCCGTGCCTTCATGGTGACGATCAGGCTGGAGAACTCCTCCACGCGCATCAGCCATAGCAGCCCGGCATACGCGGCCGTCACCACAATCGTCAGAATCGCGCATATGACGATGGATTGCCACCAGCTCATATGTCCGTTGACGCTGGAAACCTTCGCGCCGACCAAACGCGTGACCAGCGGGTTGAGGAATAGTCCGCACGCGCATGCCGCCGCACCGGCAATCAGGGCCTTGACATGCATGATGATGATGCGCTTGCCGTCGATCCGCCCGCCGAATCGTCTGCGCAACAGCCAGAACACCCATGGGAACGTGATGATATATGACAGGCTCAGCGACAGAGCCACCATGAGCGTCCAATATTTCGGCGGCGCGAAACGCAGCGAGGTCAGCAGAAGCAGCAACTGCACGGCGTTGTCGGCCGCCGCGAACAGGAACGGGCTGCGGCCGTCCTCATACGCGTAGAAGGCGCGCTGCACCAGCAGGAACGCACTGGTGGGCACCAATCCCACCAGCAGGCCGATCAGAGGCCCGGATATCAGAATCGCCCCATGCACATTCGTGGACGGAATCAGCGCCTTCACCAGCGGCACCGGCATGGCAATCATGACCGCGGTGAAGAAGAACATCGCAAGACCGGTGGATCGCAGGGATGAGCTGAGGTCGGCGCGGGCATCCCCGATACGATGCTCGCTGATCGCGCGGGACATGCGCGGGAACACCGCGGTCGTGATGGACACGGCGATGATCGAATAGGGAAGAACGTATATCGTGTACGCGTACTGATAGCTCGCGTTGCCCGCGATGCCGTACAAATCGCCGCCGGCGGTCGGGGCGCCGGTATTGACACGCGAATTGACGATGCCCATCAGCTGGTTGAGCAGCACCATGGCGATGCTCCACACCGCCACCTGGCCCATGGAACGCAATCCCAGCCCATGCAGTCCCCAGCGAGGCCGGTAGTGGATGCCGCAACGCAGCAAAGGAATGAACAGCACCAGGGCCTGGAACGCCACGCCGGCCGTCCAGGCACCCGCGGTCAGGGCTATCTTGCCGGATGTCCAGAACGACATCGGCTGCCGTCCCGCGTTGCCGAACAGCATGATGAACGCGCCGAAACCGATGCAGCTGATGACGTTGGCGCCCACGGAGCTCCACGCATACGTCGCGAAACGCCCCTTTGCGGCGAGGATCTGCCCCAATACGGTATACAGGCCGTAAAACAGGATCTGGGGCATACACCACAGCGTGAAGGCGTTCGCCAGCGCCCTTTGCGCGGGCGTCCAGCTGGAGTCGAGGTACAGCATCGTCAGCAGTGGCGTGCCGGACGCCATCAGCAGTGTGATGGCCAGCAGCAGCGCGATGGACAAGGTGATGAGCTTGCTGAGTCGCTCATCCGCGTCCTTCTGCTTGAGCGTGCGCACGATCTGCGGCACGAGCACCGCGTTGAACACGCCGGTGGACAGCAGGTTGAAGATCACCTGCGGTATCTGCGCGCCGGCCTGATACGCGTTGGCTGCGATACCGGTGGTACCGAGCGCGCCGACGAGGAAGATGGTGCGGATCTGGCCGGTCACACGTGACGCGGCCGTGCCGCACGCCATGATCAGCGAATTGCGTCCTACCGTGGTGCTCATTCGTCGGGGTCCTTCTTTCGATGGAATTGGCGCCAGAGGCCGACCAGGCCGAGCAGCAGCGAGAAGCCGATGATGATGAATCCGGTCATGTCGCTGATGCGCAGCACGCTGGTGATGTCGGTGTTCTGTGCGGAACCGAACGTGTCGCCGTTGCGGTCCAGCAATGTGATGTGGGCTGTGGCGTGGCCGGAAGTGGCGACGCGGATGGCGAACGTGACCTGCGCCTCGCTGTTCGCCGGTATGGTGGCCTCAGTGAACCGCGATGTGACGATTTCCATGGAGTCGGTGAGGGATGAGACCTTCACCCGTACCGGATACGGATGGTTGTTCCTGACGGTGACGGGCATTTTGGCCGTTTCGCTGACGACGGTGATGGAGTCGGTCGGCGTGATGGATACGCCGCCGAACATGCCTCCGCCGAGCCGTTTGGCGCCGTCGACCAGACTGTCGATGTTGCGCGGCGCGGACGAGAGCGCATGCAGTGCCAGCGTGCTCTGTGCGGCCTTGATCTTGCGGATCCAGGACGCGGATGCCTTATGGTCGGTGAGGACCGACGTGGCGAAGCGGTTGATGTCGTTGCGGCTTTCGGCCAGCGATTCCAGCGCGGACGTGACCGATCGGGTGTTCCGCTCGCTTAAATGACTGTCTTGGGGGACGATTTGCAGCGCCTTGTCGCCGGTCCGATAGGCGTCTGCGTCAATGAGATCATTCAGGTCGGTGAGTTGCAGCCATGAGGACTGTTCGACCGCGGTCATCAGCGTGTCGATGAACGCCGCCGACATATTAGTGCCGAAGCAGACCAGCAGGTTGCGGTTCATCGCCGCATACGGCTGCTCCATCTGATAGAAGGCGCTCTGCGCGACGAACCGCGCGATGCGTCCCGCGTTACTGGTCTCGCCGTCCGCATCACTGCTGGTGGGCTTGCCTTTGGCGAGGTCGCCGAGTTCCTTCTGCTCGCTCAGCACCGTGATGTCGCCGGCCGAGGTGGGGATTGTGTATGTGCCTGTGTGCACGGTGGCCGTGGTGCTGGAGTCGAAGTCGTGACTGGCGATGACGTACTGGTATCCCTGCTTCCTGGCCGTGGAGAGCGCCTGCCGGGTCCAATCGCCCTTGCCTTGCCAGGCGATGGGCAGGGAATCGGATGATGCCGGTGCCGCGGCCAGTGCGGATCGTGCGTTCCATGCGCCGGTGCCGACGCCGGCCTGTTCGTACGACCGGACGTTGTTGATCGCGGCATAGGCGGTGATGTCGAATCCGGCCGGCTGCATGACGGCGTCGATGCGTTGCCCGGTGTCGGAAGCCAATGCCGTCGGATCGGCTATGGTCTGCAAATCGCTGTGCTTGCCGATGAGGGAGAGTTTGGCGGCGAGTGCATCATTGTCGTGCGGGGTGAGCACTGATGATTGCGTCGCCGCGGTGTTTTCGGTGTCGTCGGTATTGTTGCCGGAGCCGTCGTCTGTGCTGCCATCCGTGCCGTCGCCTGATTGTGTAGATTTTGTGTCGGATCCATCGTCGTTGTCATGCACCACGAGCTGGTCGATGGCGTTCTTGTCGGCCTGCTGGCCGGTGTTCATCAACGGCATGACCATGGTGATGGCCATCGGCGGGGTCTGTGCGTTGCGCAATCCCTGGGATGATCTGGTCAGGAAGCTGTGCAGGCGAATCGGCTTGGTGTTCGGATCGACGGTACGGTCCGACCCGGATGACCCGTCAGAAGAGCCCGTGGATTGAGAGTTGGTCGCCTGGGTCGCCTGATAGGTGACCAGCAGCGGTTTCGGCCCCCACATCTGCAACGCCTTCAACGCATCGCTGTCGGCCGCCGCGTCGATCTTCACGGAAACCTTCTTGTTCGCCGCGATGGACGGCACCGTGGCCGTGCCGAGAACGGTGCGCACCGGAATCGATACGTCCCCGGTCGCCCAATGCTGGATGTCAGTGCGCGATACGAACGTATATGACGGGTTGTAGGCCACGGTCACCAGGCCCGGTGACGTCGCGGCATACATGGGATTGGAGATGCTGATGGTGATGTGGTAGCCGGATGTGTCGGTGACCACGGGCGTCGATTCGGTGATCGACAAGGCGGTCGTCTGCGTGGCCGTGTCCGTCTCGTCATCCGCCATCGCCATATGTGCCGGGCCGGCCAGTACCATGCGGCCTGCGAACAGGATCGCGCATGTCAGCAACATGATGGTAAAGAAGCGCCATAGGCGTGTCGTTCGGTGAGATAACGATGGCACGGCCTGACCGTGCTCGGGGCTGTTCGCGATCATCCCTGCTTCATTTTCCTTGCGTAGAGCCAAGCGATCTTGCGTTCATTAGGATAGCTGAGAACATCATCCAAATCATCGAAATCCACCCAGATGGCGTCTTCGGCTTCATGATCCGGATCGCCCTCCACCGTCAGGTCGCCACCGATCTGGCGCAGCGCGAAATGATGCACGAGCTTATGCACGCGCTGGCTGGTACCGGTGAACCAATAGTCGATGGTGGCAATGGACTCGACCACCTCACCCAGAATGCCGGTCTCCTCGTGCACCTCGCGCACGGCGGTCTGCTGCGGCGTCTCGCCCTTTTCGATATGGCCCTTGGGAAGGCACCATTCGAGATGGCCGTTGCGGGAGTGTCGCGCGATGATGGCCACACGGCCGCGCTCGTCGAACACCAGGCCGCCGGCCGAGTATTCGCGCACCACCGGGAGCTCCTGAGCGTCCAGCGACGCGAATGTGGTCGGCCCGTCGCCCGCCCGTCGCTGCGGCATCATCGCAGGCGTGGGAAAGCGTGGTTCCGGTGGCCTGACAACGGTTTTCGGCGTGCGCGGAGCCTCGGACGTATAGAGCAACGTATCGGGTTCGAGCGGATTTTGGGTATGGTCGCCCGCAGCATGCGCAAGCATGCGCGCGAGGTCTGCGGGCGTAATCATGACTTCCACCTTACTCAATACCGTGTGCAGGTGGGGTAACGGTATGCTTGAATACGCATAAAAGCGGTAATACTTTATGGAAAGGCCTCGTGTGAATTTCGAAGTTTGGCCGGAAGCCATTGAACTTGGACACCTGTTCGCGGCTCGCGGGTACGAGCTGGCATTGGTGGGCGGCCCCGTGCGTGACCTGTTGCTGCACCGGCGTTCCCACGACCTCGATTTCTGCACGTCGGCCCATCCCGACGAGTTCGAGCCGATCCTGCGTCATTGGGGACGTGACGGTTTCTGGGATATGGGCCGCAAATTCGGCACTTTGGGTGCGATGCGCCGGCGCGAGGACGGCACCGAAGTCAAGGTGGAGATCACTACGTACCGGTCCGACACGTACGATCCCGAATCCCGCAAGCCCGAAGTCAGCTACGGCGATTCGCTCGAAGGCGATCTGTCCCGCCGTGATTTCACCGTGAACGCCATGGCGCTGCGCGTGCCGCAGCTGGAGTTCGTGGACCCGTTCGGCGGCGCCAGCGATTTGGCTAAAGGCGTATTGCGCACGCCGGTGGATCCGTATCAGTCCTTCGACGACGACCCGCTGCGCATGATGCGTGCCGTGCGTTTCGTCGCACAGCTCGGGTTCAGCATCGCCCCCGACACGGCTGCCGCCATCAGCGACATGACCGATCGCATCGACATCGTATCCGCTGAACGGGTGCGTGACGAGCTCACGAAGCTGCTGCTGTCCGATCGTCCGAGGGCGGGTGTCGAAGCGCTGGTCGAATCAGGTCTCGCCGATATCGTATTCCCGGAGATTCCCGCCCTGCAGCTGGAAATCGACGAGCACCACCGCCACAAGGACGTGTTCGAGCACACGATGATTGTGCTCGATCGCGCCATAGCGCTGGAGACCGGGCCGGAAGGCCCCGTGCCCGCTCCCGACCTGACGCTTCGCCTGGCCGCGCTGACCCATGACATCGGCAAGCCGAAAACACGCCGGTTCGAGCCCGGCGGCAAGGTCAGCTTCCATCATCACGATGCGGTCGGCGCGAAAATGACGCGCAAACGGCTCAAGGCGTTGCGGTTCGACCATCATCTCGTCGAGGATGTCAGCGAGTTAGTGAACCTGCATCTACGGTTCCACGGGTATGTCGAAGAACCGTGGACCGATTCCGCCGTGCGACGCTACGTCAAGGACGCCGGTCCGCTGTATGAGCGGCTGAACCGGCTGACCCGCGCCGACGCGACCACTCAGAACCGTCGCAAGGCGATGGTGTTCTCGTCCGCCATGGACGAGATGGAGCAGCGCGTGCGCGATCTCAAGGAGAAAGAGGACTTCGACGCCATCCGGCCGGATATCGACGGCAATGAGATCATGACCATCCTCGGCATCGCTCCCGGCCCGGAGGTCGGCCGCGCATACAAGCACATGCTGGAATACCGGCTCGATAACGGTCCGGTCGACCATGACACCGCGGTGGCCGAGCTCAAGCGGTGGCACGCGTCGCTGTAAACGTGCCCAAGAAACAGTTCGGCGGCTGTCCGCGTAAGGCAGGCAGCCGCCGAATATCGGGGGTTTCAGGCCGTCATGACGATGCTGGCCGTCATTCCACCTTTTCATGATCGAGGGCCTTGGGCAAGGTGCCCATTGACTGGACGGGCACGCATCCCTCGAAGTTTTCGATGGCGGTGTCGCCGCTCGGCAGGCTGTCCTTGTTGGCCAGATCGTTGAACGAGGCGCCGAGCACCACGTCAATCAGCTTGTCGTCGCGGTCATCCATCACCATCACCGCGTCCGTGAAGTTCGTGTTCAGCGTGTACGCCTCGTTGATGGCGTTCTTGCCGAAATAGATTGTGGTGCGCTCGACCTTCTTGCCCTTGTAATTGTCCCAGCCAGTGACCTTGAACTGGCGGTTCGACAGCGCGGTGCTGACGGCCTTCGCGAAACCGACGAATTTGGTGCCGTTCAGCACGCGCACCTTGACGTTCGCATAGTTGGAATATGTCTGGTTCTTGCCGTTGGCGTCCTTGGTCGAGCAGGGCACGCGCACGCCGTAATTCGGCTTGACTGCGGACGTGGCCGTTATGCCCAGACCCCCGACATGGAAATAGAACAGCGCCGACACGACCAGGGCGACGGCAAGCACCGCGCCGACACAGGAGAATACGATCTGCTGGCGGCGGCGAATGTAACGCTTGCGTTCCGCGCGTTCGTCATAAGGCTGAGTCATGGGTCCGTCCTTTTCTTACGAGACTGGTACACAGATTAGCGTCACTGTCTGACGCGATAAGACAGGGATGGCAGGACGGTTATGACCGGTCTCGCCGGCGCCTGCGCAGCGATGATGCGATCCACCGTGGCGGATTGCTCCCATGCGGTGCGAACGCGGCGGGCGACGGCATCGTCCGGTACGAACGCGATGACCGATGGGCCGGAGCCGGAAACGAATGACCGGGATGCCCCGGCGGCCAGGGCGGCTTCGATGGCTTCGCCGCTGCGGGGGTGCAAGGCGACCGCGGCGCGCTGCAGATGGTTGTCGTCGCCGTCTCCCGCGCCCATCTTGTCGAAGGTCGAGTAGACATTCGGCGTGCTCAATTGCGCATGGTACGCTCCCACCAGCAATTGGCCGGCGAATCCGCGGTCTCGCAGCGTCTGAACGCACGATGAATCATCCTCCAGCGGGATGATCCGCTCGCCGAAACCGGTGCCATGCGCATATCCGCCCTCCAGGCAGAAGGGCATATCGGCGCCGAGCGTGGCGGCGATATCACGCAGCCGTTCAATCGGCCAGTGCAGTCCCCACAGGGTGTTCACGGCGAGCAATGTCGCCGCCGCGTCGGCGGATCCGCCGCCCAATCCGGCGCCGACGGGAATGTGCTTGTCCACATGCAGCGCCACGTCCGGCTCCCGCCCCGCGGCCCTGGCGATCGCGAACAACGCAATCACCGCATGGTTGCGGCGCATGTCGCTGCCGCTCGATGCCAGATCACCCAGATGCTCGCCGCTCAGTTCGAGCGAGAACCCGCTGCCGGGGGTCTTGGCGGTCGCCGTCACCACGTCGTTGACGCCGATGGCGCAATATATCGTGTCCAGCGCGTGCCGTCCGCCCCATTCCTCATGGGCGGGCCCTACGTGCAACGTCAGATTGGTTTTCGCGGGAACCGTGACCTCCACCGAGTGCAGCGGCCCGGCCGGTGTCGTTTCCGCGGCTGCGACATGACGGCGGATGGGCCAATGCGCGGGGACGCTTGGCGAACGCCGCACCTGACCCGGTGTTGCTGACCGTACATTGTCCATTGCTGTGGCGCTCATGATGATGCCTGCCCCTGTTCATGCTGCGATTGCCTCAGCGCCGTCGCCAGAGCGGCGAATTCGTCGATGGTCAGCGTCTCGCCGCGGCGTGTCGGGTCGATGCCCGCCGTGTGGAACACTTCATCGGGCACCATGCGCTTGAGTGCGGCATGCAGCGTTTTGCGACGCTGGCTGAAGGCCGCGTCGACCAACTGGAACGTCAGCTGGCGCAACTGGGGGTCGCGCGGGCCCGCATGCGACTGGACACGGGTGAACCCGGCCAGGGCCGAATCCACGTTCGGCGCTGGCCAGAATACGTGACGCCCGATGTTGCCCACGCGTTCCGCCGAGCCGTACCACGCCAGCTTCACGCTGGGCGCGCCGTAAATCTTCGAGCCGGGAGTGGCGGTCAGACGGTCCGCGACTTCTTTCTGCACCATCACCACGAAGGACGTCAGCATGTCGAAGCGTTCCAGCAGCGTCAGGATGATCGGCGTGGCCACATTGTACGGAAGGTTCGCCACCAGGGTGAACGGTTCGTCGCCGCTGAACTCGGGGAGGTCCGCCGACGTGAGGGCCAGCGCGTCCTTGTTGATGACCGTGAGGCGGTTCCTCGCATCCGGCATGTATGTGTCGATGGTATGCGGCAGCCGTTGTGCGACCGGCGGGTCGATCTCGACCGCGGTCATCGTGGCGCCGGTTTCCAGGATGGCCAGTGTCAGCGACCCCAATCCGGGGCCGACTTCCAGCACCCGCGTATCGGCGGTGACCGCGGCCTCGCGCACGATGCGGCGCACTGTTCCGGGATCGATGACGAAGTTCTGGCCGAATTTCTTGGTCGGGCTGATGCCGGCTTCGGCTGCTATGTGACGGATGTCGGCCGCGCCGAGCAGTCGCCCGGCGACTGCGGGTTTCTCGGCGGCTGCGGATGCTCCGGAAGGTGCAGGGGATGGATTCATGTCAGTCATAACGCTCGCTATCAGTACCAGCCGATTTGCTCGGAGCGTTCCCATGCCTTGGACGGGCTGCCATACCGTCGGGCGATATACGCCAGCCCCCAGTCGATCTGCACAGCGCCGTCGTCACGGTAATTTGCGCCGAACTCGGCCATTTTGCTCGCAGGCAGCGACTGCGGGATTCCGTAGGCGCCGGTCTTCGCGTTCTCGGCGTACCACAGCCATCTGGATTCGCGGGTCCACAGCTTGTCGAGGCATGTCCAGTCGTAGCTGGTCCAGCCGCGCTGTGCGGCCGCGCCGGATGCGTAGGCTTTGGCCTGCGCGGCGGTCGGGTGCCATAGGCGTCCCTGCGAGCTGCTGCCGGAATTGCCGGAGTTGTCGTTGCCGCCGTTGTTGCCGGAGTTGCCGGAGTTGCCGGAGTTTCCCGAGTTTCCCGAGTTGCCGCTATTGCCTGAGTTCCCGGAATTGCCGTTGTTGCCCGAATTCCCGTTGTTCTTGTCGTTGTTTTTGTCATTGTTCGACGTATCATCCGACTTGTTTGCGCCGGACGTGCTGCCGTTCGAGGAGTTGCCATCCGACTTGCCGGTATTCGACTTGTTGCCCGACTTGCCGGCGTTGTCACTGCCTTTATCGGCTTGCCCCTTGCTGGTGTCGGAAGGTTCGGCGGCCTTCTCCGGGCCTACGGCGACGATGGTGTCGAGGGAGATTTTGGTGGTCGTCTCCGAAATCAGCGTTCGCGTCTCTGCGATGCCATCGACATACGTGACGTTATAGACCTGCTTCTTCTCGCCGTCTTCCCCCTGTTGGCGGACCACGGATGTTCCTGGCTTCAACGACTTATCAACAATCGTCTGCGAACCATGGGGAATGGCGACGGTCGTCGTCTCCTGCCCGTGGGTGACGCGCTGAACGCGCAGCACGGTCTTGTCTCCGTCCTTCTCGACACTGACGCGGTCTTCCTTGTTGAGGCTGATGCCTTTGGAATCGAGAATCGACGCGGCGGGAAGCTTGCCATTCGGCGCGACCGACGTTTTGCCGTCAGCGATGACCGTCACCGGGCCGGACTCGTTGATGACGAGGCCGCCGGTGAGCTGGCTGTAGATGTTGTCGATGTCCACGGTGACTTTCGCGGCCTCGTTCTCGTTCTGCTGGAAAAACCCGAGCAGCTGGGAGGCGCTGGTCGCCACGGTCCAGAACGGCACGCGCTGTCCGTCGATGCTGATGGTCGTCTGATATGCGCTGCGGACCGTGACCACGTCATGATTGCTGAGGATGTCGCCGCTGGTGGATTGCACCAGATCATGGGATTTGACGTCGACGCCCCGCTCTTCAAGCAGGCGCGTCACGTTCATGGCATACGTGGTGACGGTCTGGGTGTCGCCGTTGATGCTGAGTGCGATGGTCTTGCGTGCGGCGACGCCGAATGCGACCGTTGAGGCAAGAGCCACGGCGACGGCGCAGATCGCCACCCGAATGCGACGCAATCGAACAAAACGTCGTGGTGTCCACCGCCTGGCCATATGTCATCCTTCCATGAGCTACGGCTAGCATTGTAACCAATCACGATGATGCTTCGCTGGGCATCGCACGACCGTCACCCATACTCCCACATTTGGTACTTTTTTGCCCTGCCCGAAGGGCTGTCGCGGAGCTACTGGGGTGGTCACATATATCAAGATAAAGAAGAAGGGGGCGGGAGAGAAGGGGATTGTCCCGCCCCCCTGTGGGCAGAGCTAATTGGGGGACGCTCTGCCTTCCAGAAGCCATAAGTTGGGGGAAGGCTTCTGGCACTTACACAAGGTAAGACTATATGTAAACACAGCTTACTACATGTCGACCGTGCATCGCACATGACACGCGGTATGCTGTGCCGTGAGCCTCCTGTCGGGATCGAACCGACGACCTGCCGCTTACAAGGCGGCCGCTCTGGCCATCTGAGCTAAGGAGGCGGACCCCATTCGCACAATGCGGACAGGTGTCATCGAACGATTGACTAGCTTACCAGTTTCACCGCGCTGGTCAATTCAGAATGTCGCAAACCCGTGTTGCGGTTCCTTCGGCCGGGGTCGAAGATCACAGCGCGACACGGGTCTACGGGGGTGTCATCGTTCATTTGCGGGGGCATGACGGGTCATTCGTCATTCGCCGGTCGTCAGCGAGATCGGCTTGCCCGATTCGCCGATCGACGGCATCGTGCCCTTCTGGCCGACTTCGTTTTCCTTCAGGCCCAGCGACGCGATGATGCCGGTCTTGTTGTTCATACCGGCGAGTGACAGCTGGTTGCGATCCCAGTAATTGCCGTTGATGGTGATGGTCGGCGTGCTCATGACACCCTTGTTAGAACCGGACACCTGCCACAGTTCGGGGCGCTTCGGCGTGTACAGGTTGATGGCATCCAGCCATTTCTTGTATTCGCCGTTGAACGCCTTGTCGGCCACGGACTGCGGTACGCCGGCGTCAATCGCCTGCTGCTTGAGCGCCTTGTTCTTGACCGACTTGTATTCGCTGGCCTCACCGGGCTGGAAGTCCTCGGCGTAGATGTTCGAGATGAACTTGAGCAGGTGATCGGGGTTGTCGTCATTGCTGGCGATGTACAGGATGGCACCGGTGGCGCGGCTGGAATATTCGTCGGTCGAGTATTCGTCCATGAACGACATCGGGTGGATTTCCAGGTTGATCTGGCCCGCGTCCACCAGCGAGATCAGCGTGGGATCGGTCTGGCGGTTGAACTCGCCGCAGCCGGGGCACAGCGGATCCATGTACACGGCGACGGTGGGGGCGCCGGACACCTTCTTGCCATAGCCTTCGCTGGAGATGAGGATGCCGCCCTTGTCGTCGGCCGCCGATGGCTTGGTCTCGACCTTTTGCAGCTGCTGGTATGCCTGCTCCTCGGTGGTGCTCTTCGCCACGTCGTTCTTGTGAATGGCTCCATAGATGGCGAAGCCGGCGATTGCCACCAGCACGACGATGATGGCGACGACCACTGCGCCGATGATGGTTTGCTGCTTGCGCTCCTTGGCCGCTTGCTCCGCCTTCTCCTGCGCCGCCTTCTCTTCGGCGGCGCGACGGCTTGCCCTGGTGTTGCGCTTCGCGTTCTGATTCTTTTGTGCCACAGTTATCCCTTTCCTGCCGGTTTGTTGCCCATAGTAGTAGAAGGGTTCGCTTTTCCGGCGGCGGGTTGCGCCGTTTGCCGCATGATGGAACGTGACAATGGCTACAAACCGGGCATTGCCGTCGCTCGGCATGCAGCTGGGATGGGGATGTTATGCGACGTTGGAGGGCAGCGGCCACCAGTTGATGCCCTGTCCGAGACCGAGCAGCGTGCACGCTGAGAGTGTAATCACCGCCCATGCGATCCATACGGCGAATTCACGCCCGGAATGTTGGGCGGATATCGCGGGAGCGGTTTCGTTGTCGGACGATTCGGGGAGCATGCCTGCGCCGCTGGAGCCCGCGGGCCGGTTGAGACCGAGCAGGGTGCCGGTGCCAAGTCGCAGCATGGTCGGTGCGGGCGCCAGCATACCGATGATCCAGCTGATCGCCGCGCAGATGGCCAGAGCCAGACCTGACGGGGACACGGGGGAGGCGGCGATGATGGGTACCACAATGGTGATGCCGCCTATGGCGAACCGCGTGTTTACGACCGGCAGACTGAAGATCAGCGTCGCGAGGGTGGATCCCAGCGCCAGCGTCGCGACGGCGAGCAGCCCGCGCCCTATTGCCGCAGGCAACCCCCTGAGGGCGTGCCATGGCAGCGTGATGATGCGCATCGCGGTGTCGCCGGCGCTGTGTGTGCCGCCGCGTCTGTATTCGCGTTGCAGCTGGGCGTCTGTCGAATAGCCTACCGTCAGCAGCAGCCAGCACAGCAGCGTGGCTGCGACCATTGCCGCCAACGGCATGCTCGCGGCCATTGCGGCTATGGGCGCTGCCCATGCGGCGAGCAGCGGCGTGCCTTGACGCAGATAGGTCTGGCGCTTGATGTCTGCCGGGTTCATGGCCATCGGCGGCATGGCCTGCGCTGTCGGCATGGCTTGCATGGACGGCTGGAATTGCGCTGCTGGCTGGAGCTGTGCAGGCTGGCCGGGTTGCATTGCGGTCGTCGGCGTTGCGGCTTCATCAGGGTCGGCGAAGATCTGCTGGGGGCTCAGCGGCGGCATGGTCATGGTGGGGATCTGCTGGCGCCCCGACCACACTGGATCATCCATCGCCAGGGTTGCCGCGGTGTCGGCGGATGATGACGGCTCGATTACGGCCGTTGCTCCGGTCATGTCCGCATCGTCCGTGGGTAGGGCCGTCGTCGGCTGCGGTTGCATGGGCATGGTTCGTCCGACGCTGACCGTGGAATCGAATGGCATGGTGGAGGCGGGCAGAACCGATGTCGGCTGTGGGCGCAACGATTCGGTCGCTTCGGTGCCGACCGGCATGGTCGGCGGCATAGGTGGGGTGAGGCGGGACATCGGCGCCGTCTGGTCGTTGCCGGGTGCCTGAGAAGACGCGATATTTCCCGGTAGCGGTGCTCCCCGGAGCGGTACGGTTCCGTCCGAGGTTCCGGCATCTGCTCCTGTCCCGATTGATGGTAGCCGTCGAAGACTGGCGGATGCAGCGTCAGCGGCTTGGCTGGCGTTTGGGAGCCTCGGAATCGGCGGAACCGTCGCATACGGTGAGGGCGCCGATTGTCCGATGATCCGCTGCAAAGCGGGCCGAACGCCGGGCATTGCGGTTTGCCTTGGCATTCCTGCCTTGGTGACGGCTGCAGTCGGCTTCTCACCTGATTCGGCCGGCTCATGCGGGCGCCATAACAGACGCGGGTTGCGCAGACCGGTATGGTCAAAAGGGCGCATCACATCCGTCTGACCGGATTGCGCGGCGTCATCGTCGTACTGCTGCCAGGCGCCGGGGTTGAACGCGTCCACGGTGATCGCCTGCAGCAGTTGCTCCGGAGTGCAGCGCTTGCTGCGATCCGGGTTCAGTGCCGCACGGAACGCCGTCATGGTGGTGGCGGGAAGACCTGTGAGGTTCGCGTTGCCGGACGCCTCGCGTTCCAGCACCGCCATCATCGGCTTGGTGCCGAAAACGGGCTTTCCGGTTGCCGCGAATGCCAGCACCGACGACACAGACCACCAGTCCGTGATCTCATCGGATTCGGTTCCCTCGATAATCTCCGGCGCGATGAACCCCGGCGTTCCCATCACCAGGCCGGTGCGCGTCACATGGCTTTCGCCTTCGCCCATGGCGATGCCGAAATCCACCAGAACCGGGCCGGTCGCCGAAACCATCACATTGGTCGGCTTGATGTCTCGATGCACGATGCCCGCCGCATGAACCGCCTTGACTGCGTCCATCAGCTTGGATGCCAGTCGTTCCAGGTCATCGGCGACGTATGGCCCATTCGCGGCGACGTCGTCGCGCAGGTTTTTGCCCTCGATCAGCTCGGTGACGATGAACGCCAGCGAATCATCCAACTCCATGTCCACGATGCCGCACACGCCGGGATGATTGACTTTCTTCAACGCCATCGCCTCTCGGCGCAACCGCTCACGTGCCGTGATCTGATCGCGCGCGGACGCCGTCGAACGGTCATCGGCGAGCGAATCGCGCAATATCTTCATCGCGTATTCCTCGCCACCGTCATCATGCACGCGCCAGACCGATCCCATGGCTCCGGATCCCAGCCGCGACATCAGCGTGTAGCCGCCGACCAACGCTCCGGGCTCCAAATTCAACGCATCGCTCATACCCTCCTATCC